>Ga0164297_10000130_pt1 | contig 92355 bp, 75 predicted proteins | sample GEODES058metaG_FD_113539 | JGI IMG/M metagenome (GOLD analysis project Ga0164297, IMG submission 113539) | Dystrophic lake water microbial communities from Trout Bog Lake, Wisconsin, USA - GEODES058 metaG | ecosystem: Environmental > Aquatic > Freshwater > Lake | place: USA: Trout Bog Lake... | reverse complement strand
CGTGATTTTTCCCAGACAAATTTGATATCGCCGGCCTCTTTGGAATAGTCGGCTATTTCAGTCCAATGCTTTTTGACATCGTAATGAAAGCCAGTATCGGGATTGGTGACCCAATCGTAATCTTTTCCCAGATCTTTCCATATACTATTGAACATTAAAAGCTTGCCGCTCTTTATCTGTTCGAAGTCCCTTTTCAGCTCGGGCTGCGGATCGCGTGGAACTGTTAGTGACTCTTTATCTGCAAAAAAGAACTTAGCCGGCAGCAGCTTCCACTCGGCGAGCGTAAGGTATTGTTTGTATTCCGGTGCGGCAGGAAATTTTCTCTTCAGCAAACCACTCCGCCGCATAATTTCGTGGCGACCCCGAAAGGCTACATAACGCCACCCCATATTGCTAACGAAATTGATCAGTTTACCGAGCTTTCCTGCCATCCGAATTTATGCTTTTATTGCAAAGAGTTCCATGATGTGTCTAACAATGCGTTGCGATGTTTTCCCATCCCACAATTCCGGGATTCCACCTTTCTTCCAATTTCCTGAAAATAATTTTTCCATAGCCGGGGGTACTGCCTTAGGATCGGTTCCCAACAATTCGTTGGTGCCTATAGTGCAGGTCTCAGGTCGCTCTGTGCTGTCGCGCAAGGTCATACAAGGTATCCCCATCACGGTGGCCTCTTCGGTTATGCCACCAGAATCTGTGATCACGGCTTTTGCATTCTTTACCAGGTAGTTGAATTCCAGATAACCCAAGGGTTCAATCACATGTAAATTGTCTGCTGCGATACCGGCGGCTTCCAATATTTTTGCAGTACGCGGATGCACCGGAAATAATAGCGGCATACCCTTTGACGATTTTACTATCTCACCTATCAGTTCGCTTAGTTTCTCTTTGGTATCTACATTAGCCGGGCGGTGTAAAGTCATGATGATGTACTCCTTTTCTTTCAGTCCGAACTTATCCCATGCTTCCGGCTTAATGAAGCGTGGCATCTGTTTATACAGAGTATCAATCATGGTATTGCCTACAAAAAATATTCTATCTTCTTTTATACCTGCATCGCGCAGATTTTTATTGGCTACCTCTGATGTTGTGAAGAAATAATCAGTGATAGCGTCTGTCACCATGCGATTTATTTCTTCAGGCATTGTCCAGTCTCCTGAGCGTATACCAGCTTCCACATGTGCCACCTTGATGTTGTTCATTTTTTTGGCAGCTATGGAGCAGGCCATTGTAGAGGTCACATCGCCCACTACGATGCAAAGGTCGCAAGGTTGCTGCATCAGCAATTGCTCGTAACCCACCATTATCTTCCCTGTCTGCTCTGCCTGCGTGCCACTACCCACTTCCAGGTTGTGATGCGGCGCGGGTATATTCAGCTGCTCAAAGAAGTCAGCACTCATTTTTTTGTCGTAATGCTGGCCTGTATGCACTAACCTGTAGTGAATGTCTACTCCTGCCTTTTGTTGTACTTCTATAGCGTCAATGATCGGCGCTATCTTCATAAAATTGGGCCTTGCCCCTGCTATCACATCTATCAGCATACTTGCTCTTTGTTTCTGTTAGTTATTAACGTTTACCCATTTACGGGTCATGAGGCTTTCTATTGCTGCAAAGCTGGCCAGTGTGGTATTCACAGTCTCTTCAAAAGGTATTAGTGGTGCACCTCCATTCTTTACTCTTTCCACCAATAGCTTAAACTGCGCTGCATGCCCCTTATCTATTGTTGTCTTCAGCTTAGAGAAGTTCTTAAAACCGAAACCTTCTGTCAGTCTGAAGTTGTCTGTGATCAATGTACGTTCCTGGGCATATATCTCTATTCTTTCTTTGGAGTATGCCTTAGAGCCATTGGCAAAGTAATTGATGACACCCGTGCTACCGTTCTCATACTCCAGTAATATAGATGCATTGTCGGTATTGGCCTGCGGGTTTTGACCCATAGCGTTCATACATACTGACTTTATCCTGCTGCCTGTGAGGTAGGTAATGAGGTCCATATAGTGGCATGCCTCCCCTACTATCCTTCCGCCACCTACCTTCATATCATGTACCCACACATTGGCCGGTATATTGCCGGCGTTCATGGTGGCTATGACATTCATAGGCACGTCGCCCACCAATTCTTTAGCTTTGCGCATATGTGGAGAAAACCGCCTGTTGAACCCTACAGTCAACGTCTTCTGGCCAGTGTAAGCATTAATGATGCTATTAAGCTCTTCTTTATTCAGGGCTAATGGCTTTTCTACAAACACATGTTTACCTGCCTGCAGGGCTTCCAGTGCCATATGCGCGTGCTCATTGTGCCTCGTGGTGATGATCACCAGATCTATAGCAGGGTCGTTGAGTATCGTCTTGTAGTCGGTAGTGCTCTTACCAATGTGGTGCTTTTTGGCAAGAGTGGTACCGGTAAGTCCCGCGGCGCTGGCTATGGCATGCAGCGGAGCTTTTATCTCACTGAGCACCGGCAGCATTGTCATGCTGGTGAAGTTTCCCGCACCAATGATGCCAATTCCTCCGTTACCCGGAGCAAAGCTACCCTCGGTAATCGTTACTGACACCGCATTGCTGCTGTTCTCAGGATATTCCAGTATAGATGCTATCGAGTCCTGGTTGCTTATGTTGTTGTATATCTTTTCGAAGTCCTGCAGCAGTATGCGTTCTGTAACCAGCGATGCCACATCCAGTTTTTTTGTGGCTATGGCTTGCAACACTGCCATGAAGTTTCGCTTTTCTGTCCACCTCACAAAAGGCAGGGGGTAGTCTATCCCTTCTTTCTCGTAGCGATCATCGTACCTGCCCGGCCCGTAAGAACAAGACACCTGAAAGGAAAGTTCTTTTTCATAAAAATCGGCACGGCTGATGTTCAACCCTATGACGCCTACCAGCACAATGCGGCCACGTTTGCGGCTCATTTTTGCTGCCTGTGCTATTATCTCATCTGTCTTAGCCGATGCAGTAATGATCACGCCATCGGCACCTATTCCGTCAGTAATATTGGTGACATACTTCACTACATCAACCCCTGTGCGAGGGCTTATGGCTATTACTCCTTTACTGTTGGCTATGGCTACTTTATTCGGGTCCAGGTCTATACCTATCACCCTGCAACCATTGGCAACCAGTAACTCAGCCGTTATCAGACCTATCAGCCCAAGCCCTACAACCACAATTGTTTCACCCAATTGCGGGTTGACCAGCCGTATACCTTGCAGCCCGATGGATCCTATTACTGTAAATGCAGCTTCTTCATCAGTTACATTATCGGGTATAGCTGCTACGAGATTTTTAGGTATGCAGACAAACTCAGCGTGTGGTCCGTTGGATGCCACACGGTCACCTGTTTTAAATTCGGTGACGCCTTCTCCCACTGCTATCACCTTGCCCACGTTGCAATATCCGAGCGGCAATGGTTGGCCCAACTTATTGAATACCGCGTTGATGGTAGGCTTTAGTCCATCTGTCTTTATTTTAGCCAGCACTTCTTTTACCCTGTCGGGTTGCTGCCTTGCTTTTTGTAAAAGATTGGCCTTGCCAAACTCCACCAACATTCGCTCTGTACCTATAGATACCAGACTTCGTGTAGTCTGTATCAGCACCTGTCCTTTTCTCACTGCGGGGGCTGGTACTTCTTCCAATACCGTTTGCCCTGTTCTAAACGATTGTATGATCTGTTTCAATATCCCGGTTGCTTAAACAGGCTTTGCAGAATTTAAATATTCATAATGCAATGTCCTTATCCACAAAGATAATTAATCTCATCAGGTTTCATTACGTTGTTTCATTATGCAATTCTTAAGGGTAACTGGTTTATTTGCATGCCTGATGTATTTAGTGTTTTTACCTACATTTGTACAGATTATGAAGCACCTTTTTGAGCATTTCGGCAAGATCATCCTCATGGTCAAAGGGGGATTAAGGAAGCCCGAGAATCTCAAAGTTTACTGGATAGAGTTCATGGAGCAATGCAACGATATCGGTATCGGCTCTTTACCTCTTGTCATCATCATCTCCTTGTTTATCGGGATGGTTATGACGGTGCAGTTCTCCTACCAGTTGGTCAGTCCATTTGTCCCTAAATCTATCATTGGCACATTAGTACGCGATTCTGCTATTCTTGAGTTCTCGCCTACCGTTACCTGTATAGTGCTGGCTGGCGTTGTAGGCTCCAAGATAGCCTCTGAGCTGGGTAATATGCGCGTAAGCGAGCAAATAGATGCTCTGGAAATCATGGGCATCAATAGTAAATCTTACCTTATTGTTCCCAAAATACTGGCAGGCATGATCGTTATCCCTTGCCTGATCACATCAGCCATTGCTATCAGTATTGCAGGTGGTTACCTGGCAGGCCTTTTCTCGAATATTGTTACCAAACAGCAGTTTTTAGACGGGCTTACTACAGGTTTTGTGCCTTATAACCTGTTTTTTGCAATGATCAAATCGTTCACCTTCTCGCTGATCATCACTATTATCCCTTCTTATTTCGGGTATTATGTAAAGGGGGGGGCGTTGGAAATAGGCCGGGCATCTACTTTATCGGTGGTAGTAAGCTGTGTACTGATCCTGTGCGCAGACTATGTGCTCTCACTCATATTGCTATAATGCTCATTTGGTCTACACCACTTCAAACCAAACTTTTTCCTTGTTATCCCAGTCTCCGTTATAATTGATAGTCAGTTCTTCACCTGCCTGTATGCTTCTTACAGTCTTTATATTGATGGTATCATCGTCATAATCCATAAAATATTCACAATTAGATGCATATGAATGGTTATACAGAGGCACCCAGCCCAACGCCATACAGCACATGCTGGCGCCCTCCGGCTGCCATTCAAATATATAGTCATGCAGCAGGGTCTTATCCAGGTGCTGTCTGTCCTCATGGCTCATGACTATTACCGGTGAAGTTTCTATTACCTGGTCCGCTGCCAGGTCCTTTTTGCTGAATATTCCTCTGCCTTTATTTTCCGTTTCTCCTATATATAGTTCGGGTAGTATCATTTTTTTGAGCGGTAATAGCCTCTTTCGTAATAAAATAGTGGTTTTTTGCTTGCTTTTTATATTTTTACAACTCTAAAGGTAAATATATGAAGTTGTTTAAAAGCCTGAAAATATCTGTTGCATTACTTTTATTGGCCGTTCCTTTTTCCGGCATCGCTCAATACAAGTTTGAAATAGACCCTTTTTTCAGCTATTTCCACGACCTTAGTCGTTACGAAATAGGTGTTAACTACCTCATGGCTTCTAATTCCTTCGATGGTGTTTCTACCGTATACGGCAACAACAGATACTACATTGGCGATACTACGATCAAGCGCGCTATAGTTGCTAATCCGGGCTTTGGTGCTGATGTTGGTATTTCCGTGCCTTTTAAGGCTACCGGCCACATTAGTTTGTTCGCGGTATCTGTACATGCTATGTTTAACATGTACACTATCGCAGATGCCAACAAAACATATAGTCTGGATAACGGGTCATTTACTGCAAATACCCCAAAGCTCAATTCTAATACTATGCAGATATCCCTGCCAATCGGTATTGACTGGAAAGTGGGTTGTGACGCCATCGGTTCAAAACGCCTGATGTTTGGTGCTGCACTGGGAGCAGGTGTTCAACCGCATATCAACATGACAACTCTTGACCCTGCAGATGGTATCTCTACCAACTACAGGTTTGGCTTTATACCTTATGTAAAGGCGGAAGGCACTTTTTATGCAGGCATGGCTATTAAGGTGCGTGCAATGTACTCTATGGGTAATGTGCAGTTGATAGATACTAAAACGGCGGTGGCAGGCTATACAGATGGCCCTTTCCGCCTTACCAACAATTCTAACCTGATGCTGTCATTCATCATACAGCCATTCTCTCGCAGGTGGAAAGAATCAGCATGGTATAATGACTACGATTCATACAACTGGAACGAGCATTTGAACTAAAAAGCAATAGCACTATTTTAATCCTGCTATGCCGGCCTTCATGGCGTACATCACCAAACCTGTGCGTGAAGTGATCTTGAGTTTTTCAAAAAGAGATTCCCTGTAACCATCTATAGTGCGAGGGCTGAGGTACATTTTATCTGCTATCTCTTTATAAGTAAGCTCTGAGCAACATAGTTTAAGGAACTGCTGCTCCCGCTCATTGATATCAAGCGCAGCACGTGTGGCAGGGTCGTGAAGGATGTGCAGCATCCTGCCTGTTACCAGCTCTGAGTGAAAGAAGCCATTTTTATATACTTCTAATATGGCTATTCTTAAGTCTTCGGGGTCGTTGTCTTTTAACACGTAACCATTTGCGCCGCTCCGCAGCATTTTAATAATGTTAAGCTCGGTATCGTACATGGAGAGTGCCAGCATCCTGATCTCAGGCCAACGTTTTTTTATTTCAGCAGCTGTTTCATAGCCATTCATCTCCGGCATATTGATGTCTATGATACACACGTCTGGTATTACCTCGGCGCTTTCCAACTTGCTCAACAGCTCTTTGCCATTACCTGCCTCCATTATTACCTTTATTCCATCAAACCTGGAGAGTATCTCCGCTACTCCTTTGCGGAGAATAGCATGATCGTCTGTAAGTGCTACGTGTGTCATAATGTCTCTTCTTGAAAACCGAATCTACGCGTGAATGTCCACTGCATTATTGATCTGTAATTGTACTGTTGTGCCTTTTTCCCTTTCAGAATGAACATGCAATTCGCCATTGAGTAAACGGGCGCGCACCTGCATGTTACTGAGCCCTATACCCGCATCGGTAACAGCATGTTTATCAAAGCCAATTCCATTATCGCTCACTGCTACACTAAACACCTCAGGAGTATAATCAAGATATACGTCAATAGCTGTGGGTGAGGCATGCTTAATGGCATTGGCGATAGCCTCCTGCACAATTCTGAACACCAACAACTCACGCTCGTTGCCCAAATTATATTCTTCCCCCTGCTTATGAATGTGGCAGCTCAACTGCCTCGCCGCACATATATAGTCCAGATCTTTGCGAATAGCCGCCTCAACGCCAATACTATCTACATAGGTGCTATTGAGCGTGTGGCTGACATTGCGCAGTTGGGTTATTGCAGAACCCAGCAGTTCCGTACTAGCTGTAGCCTGTGTAATGATATCTTGTTCTTTACTACTGCTCTTGATATTGTATAGCTGCATTTTTACAATGCTTAAGAGCTGACCAATGTTGTCGTGTATCTCCTCGGAAAAATATTTGAATGATTGTTCCTGTACTTCAAGTCTTGATAAGAGTAATTGGTTTTGATAATTGCTTTCCATCTGTTGTTTCTCCAGCATGTGCTGGAAGCGTTTTTTCTTGTGGGTGATAAGGAATATGATAAGGGTGAATGCGAACAGCATGAGCGTTATGGTTCCTGCAAAGAAAATAATGAGCGCCTTACTTTGATCCATCGACTTGGTTTTTTGGATATAGTAAAAATACAGCCCCCATACCTGCGTATACAAGTATATTTACCATAGCCTGAATTTCCTGTGTTGCATTAAGATACACACCTTTTCTATCGGACACAACTAGATACGCCCAAAAAAAGAAGGTGCCGCTTGATAGTATCAGGAAAAGTACTGTAAACCAAAAAGCCGGCGACCTCATAACCGAAGTAATGCTATCATCGAGTAATATCTTATACAATGCATATAAGGCCATTGATATTATCCAACAATTTTCAAGCAGAATAACGTTTGTATCCAGTTTTTTGATTGGCTGAAAAAAGAGACAATTCAATATTCCCAATATTGGCCACAAGACTATAGTTACTATGATATAGTGTCTTTTGTTTTTACTGTTTCCATTTACAAGAAAAAACGTGGTAATAAGGATCGATTCAATTACACAATCGATATGATAAACAGGGTTTTTGCCGAAGTGCAAACGATAGCTTATGGTACTGCATATTTCGCTGATTGTCGTGATTATGAGCAACCAAAATACAACTGAGCCACCATTGTCCATCCTACCATACCGATATATTCCCATGATGATACTGAATATCAAAACGGCCATATATACTTTGTATAGAAAATCTGCACCCATATCTTAGTATTAATGCCCCATTGCGTCTACAGGTCCATCCAATCTTTTATCCGGATCTATTGCGCATTCAGGACACGGCACACATTGTTCGAAAACATAGTTAATACCTCCTGCCTTATAATAAACATGTTTGCCTGCACTATTTACCCCTACCAAAATAAGGGTAAGGTTTGCATCGCCTGGCGTAGCGTTTTTGTAGGCAAAATATACCTGCAAGTAAGGAACATTATTCCCTCCAGTTGTCGCGGGACTTTGCAAGGCAGGAGTAGTCAGGAAACTTTTTAATTGACCTGCGTCAATCAAGAATGAATAAGTAAGGGAAGCATCGGTATCCTCGTAATACTGGTAAGAGCTAATATTGCTTTGAGCTAATGTGTCATAAATAGAAGCAACATTATCACTAACACCTACGAAATTAAGTGTATTACCCATAGAAGGATCAAGAGAATCGTACTTTACACCCGCATTATATGCGTCTGCAAAATTAGAAAATACCTTACCTGGTGTAGACGAATAAATATGACTATAAGTTGTGTCTGTGCCTCTTATTGTGCTGTCTGCCCCGATTACAGTCAGATCCATGCGCCCCTGGAGGCCTGTTTGGCAAAGATATAAATGTAAGAATCTAGCTTTGGGCTGAGTCGTAAGATAGCCTATCAGGGATTGAGTATTTATCAGCATTGAAAGAGGATCGCTCTTTAAGAAGTATGGGCTTTGCTGGTATGCTTTTATCCATGCAGCGGCTGTTGCAGGTAACATTTTGGGGTCAACTATTTGAATTCGTTGGGTTTTGGCAGCTCTTACTTTTTCTAATTGCACATTATCCAAACGTAAGGCTTGTTTTTCCTGAGCAATTCTATCTACTAACCTATTTTTATCTGTTAGCTTTCCAGATTCATTTGCTTGATTAGCCACAGCGTTTGCTGCAGCTGCGTCCGGGCATTTGTTACTTCCGCATGATGCAAGCATTATTGCTAAGGATGCACCAATTAGTGTTAATACCTTTTTCATAGTTGCGTATGTTTTATGTGTTTAAAAATATAATTTTTATTTTGTTAATCTACTTCTTTTTAGAAGTATAATGTAAAAGTAAACCGATAGAAAAAGCACACAGACCGTATTTTCCCCGTATTTGCAGCGCAGGCATGAAAAAACCCGCATCGACAGGATGCGGGTTGTAAAGTATTTTAGAAGTATCCACTATGGCACTTCTACCACGTTAAGTATGTCGTTGAGTATTTGCTCGCTGGTGATGTTTTCGGCTTCGGCCTCGTAGGTGAGGCCTATACGGTGGCGCATTACATCGTGACAAATGGCACGAACATCCTCGGGTATCACATACCCACGGCGCTTGATGAAAGCGTATGCTTTGGCTGCCAGGGCCAGGTTGATACTGGCACGAGGTGAGCCACCGTAGCTGATGTATGGCTTTAACTTAGCCAGCTTATAGTCTTGCGGAAAACGGGTTGCAAACACAATATCCAGAATGTACTGCTCTATTTTCTCATCCATGTATACCTCGCGAACGAGCTTACGTGCTTTAAGGATATCCTGTGTAGATACTACCTGGCTGATCTTTGTCATACCGCCCGGATTGAGGTTGGTACGGATGATCTGGCGCTCTTCTTCCTTTTTAGGATAAGTGATGACTATCTTCAGCATAAAGCGGTCTACCTGCGCTTCAGGAAGCTCGTAAGTGCCCTCCTGCTCTATGGGGTTCTGTGTTGCCAGCACCAGGAAAGGCTCTTCGAGCGGATAGGTATTATCGCCGATGGTTACCTGGCGCTCCTGCATGGCCTCGAGCAATGCACTCTGCACCTTGGCCGGTGCGCGGTTGATCTCATCTGCCAAAATGAAGTTGGCGAATATAGGTCCCTTGCGTACGGCAAATTCGTGTGCCTGCGGATTATATACCATGGTACCCAACACATCGGCTGGTAGCAGGTCGGGGGTAAACTGTATGCGGGCAAAACGGGCGTGTATAGCCGACGCCAGCGACTTGATGGCCAATGTCTTTGCCAGGCCGGGCACCCCCTCTAAAAGGACGTGTCCATCGGCCAGCAGACCGATCATCAGGCGCTCTACCATCTGCTTCTGGCCTACCACAGCCTTATTGAGCTCCATAGTAAGAAGATCTATAAAGGCACTTTGCTGGTGAATTCGCTCATTGAGCTCACGGATATCAACAGAAGAATTTATTTCCATACTTGTTTGGTAATTCAGACATCAAAAATAAACCAGCAATAGTATTTATGCTGTAAAAGCATGGATTTTAACTTTTTTAAAGGTTCGCATCCACACGTACGTTACTATGGCAATGTTACGGTATTAACCAGTAATTTCGCAGACCGATCATAGCTGGTTATTGTCTTTGGACACACCAAAGCTTGAATAGCGGCATAACTAAATATATAACATGGATAATTTTGAACAACGCTGGATAGATACAGAACATATGCTGCATGCCCGGTTTGGCAAGGTGCCGGATATGGAAGGCATCCTTTTTTTGATAGGGCTTAACGAACTGGGCGCACCAGCCGAGACCAAATTCAGCAAAGAGCAGAAACAAGATCTGATGCATATAGCAGTGTGCACACTGCTGTGCCAGGTAGGGTATTACGAGCCTGCGGGACGTGATGAAGAGGGCTGGCCACATTTCCATCAACTGGCACAACCCGAAATAAACGGGTTGAAAGAACAGGAGCAATTATTGAAAGAATGCGTTGTGCGGTATTTTGAATAGAGCGCCTACTCCATACTTAAAAGACCTTAAAAAAAGCGAGCGCGGCAGAGAAGTCTGCCGCGCTCTTATTATTGCTAATTGAATCCGGTTTACCTGAGCAAGGTCACATCTCCCTTATACTCCTTGCTGGTACCATCAGGTAATGCAAGTATAATAGAGTAGTGGTATATACCTATGTCCTGAGGCTGGCCATTAAATGTTCCATCCCATCCCTTCTTAGGATCGGTAGAGTTATGATAGACCATTTGCCCCCAACGATTGAACACGTCAAATTCCAGTAGCTTCTGGTGATGGATATTAATGAGTCTGAACTCATCATTGCGGCCATCGTTATTCGGCGTAAACGCCGATGGAATAACAATGCTCTCAATTGGGTTAACACCAATGGTTACCTCTGCAGAATCGCGGCAACCCCACTCATTCATTGCATAAACAATGTAGGTTGTAGAGTCCAGCGGAGTGGCCATCGGGTTGTTGATATTCGGATTATCCAGTGAGCCATCGGCAGGTATCCACCAATAAACTAACGGGTAAGCCGTAAGGTTGATCGCGTCGAGCTGGATATGATCGCCATAGTTGATGTTGGTATTGCCGGGGGTAACAGAGATATGCGCCAGCGGGCGAGGGGATAACGTAACATGATCTGAACTTATGCAACCCAGCGGTGTCTGAATAGACAGGGTATACGTGTAATCTCCGGTAACAGAGTCGGTAAACACGGGTTGAAGCATTGTAGGGTCATAGAGATTAGCAGATGGGCTCCAGCTGAATGAATATGGCGAATCGGCCGGAGTGACAAGTACCTGCAAACGGACGCTATCTGTGAGGCAGAATGCGGTATCCCTTGTAAGGATGTCGACATTAGGGCTCTCGACGTATATCTCGAACGAGTGGTGTATATCGGGGCAACCCGGGTAACTCGCCGTAAGCGTGTAGGTAGTAGTGGTGTTGACAGACATCACCGGCGTAATAATAATAGGGTCTGACACTCCGAAAGCGGGGGTCCAGTGATAACTGAATTCAGAATCGCCATTTGCCCTTACCTGTATCACCGCGTTGAAGCAAACACCCGTGTCAGGATTAAGGAGGTTAAAATCATTGGGCAATACATGCAGCAGGAAAGAGTCGCGCACCTTGCAGCCAGCATATACTTCGGAATCTGTCACATACATTTCATAATCGCCGGGAGCGGTAGGTGTAACAACAGGGTTGTGTATAGTGCTGTTGCTGAGGTTGGCAGCAGGTGTCCAGGAGTAGGCATAGTGCCCTGTATCCGGATTAATTAAATTGTTCAATTGCAAAGGCACACCGACACAGGTATTCTGAATAGCCGGTCCCACGTCGGGTATCAAAGATTGTATCACACTAACCGTTACAGCAGAGCTGGTAGGCGCACAGCCCGATCCAAAATAATTGCCTGTTATCGTATACGTAGTAGTCACCGTTGGCGTAATAGTAGTGTTCAGCAGCGTATCGCTTCCGGGTGTAGAAGATGGGGACCACTGATAATGCAGGAACGGATCGCCCGATGCATGAAGGGTTAGTGTACTACCGATACATACAGCAGTATCTGGAGTAGTGATGTGTACAAAGAAGGAATCAAATATGGTGATCACCGGACTATCGATGTATACCGGCAGACCGCCGCAAGTATATGGGGCCAGGATGAACAACTGAACAGTAACCGGGCCGGGAGCAGAAGAGGTTGCCAGACCATTAATATAGATCACACCTGTGCTGCCACCCGGAGGAATAACTATACTATCGGCAATGCCACTGTAATCAACGCCATTAACGGCAGTACCGCCTACCACATAATGTATGGTAAGCCCGCCTGCTACCGGAGCCGTAGTATTGAATACAAATGCTGCCGGATTGCAGCCCCTGATGCAAAAACTAGTACCCAATGTGGTATCGCCGGGGATACTGCTCAGCGGAGATATGCTGATACCTGTAGAGGTAAGACTACCTGCCTCAAGAAATACACCAGAATCCAACACACCATCTGAACCATCAGCAACGCCAATCTTAAGGTGATAGGTGTTGCACGGGGTTACCTCTGCTATTGCTGTAAGTGTAGTAGTGAGGCCATCATAGGTGATGGTAGTGCCCAAAGAGTTATTAACGTAGTAGGCGCAGAACGGAGAACCGGGGCCCAATGCAGCGCACGTAGATGTGGAGTAGAAACCTGTGGCACCGCAATTGACGCTATTGATACATACAGGAATAGTGGTGCCGGGCACTAATGCAATATTTGTAGCAGAAGCATATCCCGGACCTGATATGAAGAAACCGAATACATCGTTAAAACTCGAGCATGTAAAGCTGGTATACTCCTCTGACCCAAATACGTATTTGAACTTAACGGTATCACCCGCCGGCTTGAAATCAAACTCCAGCACACATGCATCATAAGTAGTAAGACCTGCCAGAGCGTCCAGAGAAGGATCTCCCGGAGCAAAATTATCAGTGCTGGCAAACCCTGACGCAGGACCTCCGGCTCCGATAGTGGTGCCGGTGGTAAGTGCAGTGCCGGTAGTCAGTACTATCCCGCTATCAAAGCTTAATGTAGAGAGTCCTGCAAATGTACCCTCGGCGGTAGGCGTACATGTGAGCACGGGACTGGTAACAATAACGCCGGGCCCTGTGAGCTTCGCGGCCAGCACCGCGGCCGTAGCAGATGGTGTAATAGTAATTTGCGCTGTAGCAAAAAGGGGTAATACAACAGAACAAATGACGGTAAAAAATGTAGCGTATATTTTTTTCATCATGGTGAAATGGTAATAAAAAATTAATAAAAGCCCGTAAAACGAGCAGTAAGTTAATATAAAAAAACGAAAGCGTATTTCTTTTTTTTATATTAATAGACAGCTGATAATCTCAAAACGTTTGTTTTACCTGAATTTTGAGAGATTTTATAAATCAAATATACCTAAAATGTTGATTATAAGCACGAATTAAATATAATAATTAATAACTTCATGAGTTGAAGGGTACGAAACACGGTTTTAACAAAACATTGTACCAATTTACATATGGATTAGCGCGTTTTTTGTCTCTTCTAACAAAACTGTCTATGAAGTACATCACACTAACAATGGCTACCCTTATAATGGGTGCGGGAACATTCTGCGTTGCACAGCCGCAGCAAAAGCTCAATATTGAAAGTGCCACAGTATTCCTGAGCGGAGCAGAACTGACCAGCACCGCAAAGCTATCGCTGGCTAAAGGCGAGAATGAAATAAAATTCATTAATGTGGCTGGTGATGTGAATAACCAAAGTATCATAGTGAATGCGAGCAATGGTGTACTGGTAGAATCAGTCACTTTCGAAAATAATTACCTGGACACCGCGAACATATCACCCAAAACCAAAGAAATAAAAGACAGCATAGAAATAGTAGATGCTGAAAGACAAACATTACGCAATAAGATAGATATGCTGGCCGAAGAAATAGCTATACTGCAAGCCAATAGGAAAGTTGGAGGCGACAACACGGGACTATCAGTACTAGAGCTACAAAAAATGCTGGATCTGGTGAATAGCAAAATGGAAAACTATGCCAACCAGAAATATAAAAATGAAACGGCTCTGCGTAAAGTAAAGGACCACCTGGCAAGGCTGAACCAACAATTGGCAGAGGAACAAAAAAAAGCATACCAACCCGGTGGACTATTGCTGGTAAAATTTTACTCGAAAGAAGCTACCAGTAGCAATGTAACTATCTCATATGTAGTGAACAATGCCGGCTGGACACCCACCTATGATGTGGTGGCCGAGGACATCAAAAACCCAATAAAGTTTTATTACAAAGCGAACATCTACCAGAACAGTGGTGTGAAGTGGAACAATGTGCACCTGACGCTATCTACCGGCAACCCGCAGGAGGGCATGCAAAGCCCTGTGCTTGGCCCATGGTACCTGACATTTTATACGCCGCCTGTAGTAGCTTATAACAAGGGAAAGGCAATGAGAAATGGAATTACCAGCACCAACGACGAGGGCACTTACGCCTGGAGTGCTGCGCCTGCAACAACAATGGCATTGGGAAACGCATCTAATTATTCTATAAGCAACAGCACTACAATAAGCGAGTATGTGGCGGTGGATAACAGCGGTGTGAATACCTCATTTGATATAGACCTGCCATATACCATACCTAGTGACGGACAACAACACCTGGTAGCTGTAAAGAAATATGAAGTGCCTGCCACCTACCAATACTTCGCCATACCTAAGCTGGACAAGGACGCATTCCTGCAGGCACAGATCACCAACTGGGAGGACCTGAACCTGATGGCGGGGCCTACCAATATCTTCTATGAGGGCACCTATGTTGGGCAGGGCAGCATAGACCCGGGCAATGTAAAAGATACACTATACCTATCACTGGGCCGCGACAAGAAAATAGTGATCAAGAAAGAGCGTGATAAAAACCTGAAGAGCGTGAAGATGATAGGCAGCAATGTACGCGAAACATTTGCTTACAATATTACCGTACGTAACACACGTAAAGAACCTGTAACAATAGTGCTGCAAGACCAGCAACCCGTGAGCAATGATAAAGACATAGAGCTGGAAGACAAAGACACCGGGGGCTCAGACTACGATGAGGCAACAGGCCTGATGAAATGGAAACTGACACTGGCACCTAACGAAACAAAAAAGCTAACGTTTGGTTATACCGTTAAGTATCCGAAAGGAAGGATAGTGACGGGACTGAAGTAAGTGTGGAGAGCGAGGTGCATTGAAAGACTTAGTGCAAATGCCATGATAAGATAAAAAGGTTGCCTTACCGGAAATGGTGAGGCAACCTTTTTATTGAGGATATTTTATCAATGTGCTTCGAGCCAGTTCTGACCTGAGCCTGTTTCCACATTCACAGGCACATCATGCGGTAGCGGCATGGCGGCTTCCATACACTCTTTCACGAGTGCCTTTACCTGATCTACTTCTGCGAGCGGCACATCAAATACCAATTCGTCATGCACCTGTAGTGTCATACGGGCATTGAGTTTTTGCTTTTTCAGTTCTTTGTGTACTTTGATCATGGCCAGCTTTATCATGTCGGCCGCAGTGCCTTGTATAGGCATATTTATAGCATTTCGTTCTGCATAACCCCTTACCGTAAAGTTGGCGGAGTAGATGTCCTTGAGCCAGCGTTTGCGGCCCATTACCGTTTCTACATATCCGTGCTCTTTGGCGAAGTTTACAGATCTATCCATATACTGCTTAATGGCAGGATACTGTGTGAAGTAGTTATCAATAATTGTCTTGGCCTCTGTACGGCTCACACCGATATTCTCGGAAAGACCAAAGGCACTCTGACCATAAATGATCCCGAAGTTTACTGCCTTCGCAGCACGTCGCATAGTGCCTGTCACATCAGCTTCTTCTACGCCGTATACCTTAGCCGCTGTTGCGGTATGTATGTCCTTATTGTCTTTAAAGGCCTGTATCATATTCTCATCGCCGCTTATGGCAGCCACGATGCGCAGCTCTATCTGCGAATAATCGGCAGAGACAAGGCAATGGCCCTTATCTCGTGCTATGAATGCACGGCGGATCTCACGACCCCGATCGGTGCGGATAGGAATATTCTGGAGGTTAGGATTATTGCTGCTGAGGCGGCCCGTTACGGCAACTGCCTGATTGAAGCTCGTATGCAGGCGTCCTGTTCGCGGATTGATCAAGCCAGGCAGGGAATCGACGTATGTACTTTTGAGCTTAGTAAGCTCACGATAAGCCAGTATATCTTCTACTATCTGGTGTTTGTGGCGCAGTTTCTGCAGTATATCTTCACCTGTTGCATACTGCCCGGTCTTCGTCTTCTTCTGGCCTGCATCTATCTTCATGATCTCGAACAGCACCTCACCCAGTTGCTTTGGAGAGCCGATGTTGAAGTTGACCCCTGCATGCTGATAAATATTACTCTCTGCCTGCTTGATGTCAATATCCAGTTCTTTAGAATATCCTTGCAGGAAGCTGACATCCAGAGCCACACCCTCAAACTCAATATCCAGCAATACCGGCACCAGTGGGTTTTCTACTTCTTCGAATACGCGCTTTACTTCCTTCTCTACCAGCAGCGGGTCGAAGGCTGTTTTTAACTGCAGGGTCACGTCAGCATCTTCTGCGGCATATTCTTTTACCTGCTCTATAGGAGCATCGCGCATAGAGAGTTGGCCCTTACCTTTTTTTCCTATCAGTGTTTCTATAGACACGGGTTCATAGCCCAGGTATTTCATACTGAGCACGTCCATGCTGCGTTTCCCATCCGGATCTATGACATAGTTGGCCAGCATGGTATCATAGATATTGCCAACCAGCTCAAACCCATACCACTTGAGCATGAGCATATCATATTTGATGTTCTGCCCCACCCATAGTATATCCGGGTTGTCAAATAATACCTTAAAGCGATCTAATATCTTTATTACTGCTGTGCGATCTGCCGGAACGGAAACAAACCAGGCTTTACCCTTGTGATAAGAGAAGCTCATGCCCACCAGATCGGCCAGGTTTGCATCGATATCAGTCGTTTCCGTGTCGAAACAAATTTCTTTTTGTGTGCTTAATTCTGCGATCAGCTTGCCGATCTCCTCCTCTGTACTTACCAGTATATACTCGTGCGGCACATCGGTTATGGTCTTAAGGTTACCGGGCAGCTTCTCTGTTTCTTCCCCTTCTGTTTCTGTGGCAGTCACAATTTCAACAGCGGCGGCAGCCGTTTGTTTCTGCTGAATGACATTGCCAAACAAGTCGGTTACTTGCGGCCTTTCAGGCGCCGGTGGTGCCCCCTTATCGCCCAGTATGCGCTTGCTGAGGGTTTTAAACTCCAGCTCGTCAAATACCTGTTCCAGCGCCGCAACATTTTTCTCCTTTACCCTGAAGTCTTCTTCATGAAACGGTACCGGCACATTGGTTATGATGGTAGCCAGTTTCTTGCTCATGAGCGCCAGCTCTTTGTTATTGCGTATCTTCTCGCCCAGCGCACCTTTTATTTTATCTGCATTGGCCAGTATGTTTTCCATATTGTCATACTCCGCCAGTAGTTTTGCAGCAGTTTTTTCACCTACACCCGGTATGCCGGGTATATTATCTACAGCATCGCCCATCAGGCCCAGCATATCTACCACCTGGTCTACGCGCTGGATACCCCATTTGGCGCAAACTTCTTTTTCGCCCAGTGTTTCCTGATCGCTGAATGTAGACTTTGGTTTGTAGATAAACACCTTTTCTCGCACTATCTGGCCATAGTCCTTGTCCGGAGTAACCATGTATACAGTGTACCCCAGGTCGGCAGCTTCCAGCGCCAGCGAGCCAATGATATCATCGGCCTCATAACCGTCCAGCTCCAGACACGGCAGGTTAAAACCTTTGATGATCCGCTTTATATCCGGCACGGCAGCGCTGAGGTCTTCGGGGGTTTCCTGTCGATTGGCTTTGTAGCCGGCGAAGTCTGTATGCCGCTCAGTAGGCGCACTTGTATCAAATACCACAGCCAGATGCGTGGGTTTTTCCTTATTTAATAATTCCAGCAATGTATTGGTAAATCCGAATTGCGCATTCGTGTTCCTACCCTTAGTGGTTATTCTAGGGTTCTTTATCAATGCATAATACGCTCTGAATATCAGTGCGAAGGCATCGAGCAAAAACAATTTTTTTTCCGGCATAGTTGCTAAGGTAAGCCAATATGCGATTTGGGAGAAATGGATTTTTTTGAAAATAGGAAGTAACTATAGTCTAGAGGAACCTGTATCCTACTCCCGCGCGCAGATAGGCATAATTACGCAGACCGCTAAAGTTTGTTCCCGGATCCCCATCCGGTGAAACAGACCCGCCAAAAGTAGCGCCCTCAAAAACGCTGCCCCGAACGTATATACCCTGAAGCCGGCCTGCTCCATGACAAAAATATGCTTACCCATCTTTTGCTTCAAGCCAATATGTGTGCCATAACCGAAGGAGGTGTTGTACCTGACACCATCATAGTTTTGTACGGCATCAATTTTCGAATAAGAAACAAGCTTTGCATCCAGTCCGAGGCAGAGGGAATGACAGGTATACTCCGGTGATATTCCCTATGAATTTTCATAGCCAGGAGCTACGCTTTTTTTGTATGAGTTATGCTCATAGTAGCCATTCAGAGCGAAAGTGCTTGTTTACTTCGTAGCCCAAAGTCAGTTGATTTGAATAACCATCTGATGCTTCGCCGTTCATACCGACTTGATCTAATGAGCCTATGCCACAGATGCCAGCCTGCTCAGATATTTCAAATCTCTAACTGAAAGCAACAAAGGGAAGCAGGAGAATAGACAGGACATGGTTTTTCATTTGTTTATATGTCTATTTTAAGACAATATATTCAACTGTGCTATTTTAAAGTAATGCTTAGAATTTATACGCCAGTCCTACCCTTGCGTATACATATACTACTGTTTCCGATAAAGGAACAAAAGTGGCAAGCTGCCCGCCGGGGTAAGGAGTAAGATCCTGTTGGTACATCACAGTACCTTTAAGGAAGAGCCAGTTATAGCCTACTTGCTCTACTGCATATAATCTCCTGTATAGTTTTTGTTTGGCGCCCGCATGGAGGCCGTAGCCCAATGACCTGTTGTATCTTATCTGGTTGCCCAAACCAAAATCTACTGTAGCCAGCGACGCCAGTTTCACATCCGCACCTGCGAAAAAGTATTTTGAAGTAAAGTCAGCAGCCAGACCGAAGCTATTGGATTGAGGATCCCACTTATTTAACTCATAAAATGCCCCTACTGCCATATGTTTTATGGGGTGGTAGCTAAAAGCAACCTGATCTGAGAACCCGACATTTGTGTTAGAGCGACCATAGAGATAGGTATCTCCCGTAAGATTGCCAGACAGGCTCATCCCCGCCTGCTCTGACACTTCAAACTTTTGGGCGACTGCGGCGAAAGGCAGTAAAAAGACAAGAAGAAATATCTTTCTCATTTAAACGGGCTTTTAAAGGTAGATGGAAACCGTACTGTACTTCCAGCAAAAAACATGCCAATTATTATAATTTGTAGGCCAGTCCGATGCGCACATACAGGTACCTTAGCTGCCTGCTGACATTATAATAAACAGGGCCGGTCAGCACCGCATACCATTGATAGAACTCAATAATGCCAGTTTCCTGTTGTTTACCGCTTGCATTAATGATCTCGCCACCCATTTGCTCCATCAAGCACCAATGTCCCGATAGCTGTTGTTTTAGCCCAGCATGCAGGTCAAAACCATAAGCTGGGTTGTTGTATATTGTCCAGCCAGACGGATCATTTACTGTTGCCCGTTTAACTGCGCCACCTGTAAAAAAGTGTTTTGATATATAATCTGCCCCAATACCGATGGCTGCTGCACTTGCGTATCCCTCATTATGTTCAAAAGACACATGCAGTGCCAGATGCTTACATACATTGTAACCTAACTTAGTTTCGTAAGACAGCCATTGCTTATGGTTGGGAAAAGGATCATTGCCAAACAGAACATTCGGGTTATTTATACCAACCTGCCCCGATATCTCCCACTTCTGTGCCAGGCAAACGATAGGGAGGAAGGCAATGAGCAATAGTATTTTTTTCATTGGGGCATGTTTTGCTGTATAAAGATAGTAGTGTATGAGACGCCCTAACGGCGTTCAATGGTTGGATGCACGGACGTTTCGCTTTGGTTTTTCTTTTGATTATATTTGATGCATCCTAAATATCAATGAATCATGCGCAAATATTTTATCACATCTTTGGCCATAGCTATGGCATTGACCTTTACCGCCGGAGCAAAAGAAAAGCAACCGACGAATGAAGGACATGTGTGGAAAGAAGGCAAGAGCGGAGGCTATAAATACAAGTATGTAAGCGGCGACCCTATGCAAGCACGCTTCTATACCCTGGGTAATGGCCTCACTGTAGTGCTGAGCCCTACCAATAAGGAACCCCGCATGCATGTGTTTATAGCTACGAAGGCTGGTAGCAAGACAGACCCTGCCGACCATACCGGGCTGGCACACTACCTGGAGCATATGATGTTCAAGGGTACAGAAAGCTATGGCTCTATGGACTGGAGTAAAGAAAAGCCTTTGCTCGACGCCATAGACGGGCTGTATGAAGAATATAACCACACCAAGGACGAGAACAAGCGAAAAGAGATCTATCATCGCATAGACTCAGTATCGGGCGTGGCAGCAAAATTTGCTATAGCTAATGAATACGACAAGATGATGGGTGCTATGGGCTCAAAGGGCACCAATGCATTCACGTCGTTCGAGCAAACGGTGTATACGGAAGATATACCCTCTAACTCGATTGATAAATTCCTGAAGGTACAGGCAGACCGCTTCCGCAACCCGGTGTTCCGCATTTTTCATACCGAACTGGAAGCGGTGTATGAAGAAAAGAACCGCACCCTGGATAACGATAACCGCAAAGTAAGCGAGCTGATGCTGGCCAACCTGTTCCTGAACCATAACTATGGCAAGCAGACAACGATAGGCACGATAGAGCACCTGAAAAATCCGTCTTTGTTGGAAATAAGAAAGTACTTCAACACCTACTACGTACCTAACAACATGGGTGTGATCATAGCCGGCGATTTCAACCCGGACGAAATGATCAAAAAGGTGGACAGATATTTCTCCGGATTCAAGAGCAAGGAGGTACCTAAATATACATTCAAACCGGAAGCGCCGATAACCGCGCCAATAGAGAAAGAGGTAATGGGCCCTGACGCTGAGTTTGTAGCCATAGGCTACAGGCTGCCCGGTGTGCATTCCAAAGATGCATTACTTGCAGATATAGTAGGTCAGATACTAACCAATGGCCGCGCAGGATTGATAGATCTGAACCTGGTGAAGAAACAAAAACTGCTGCGTGCCAGTGCCAGCGCCGATGTGCTCATAGATTACGGCTACATGAACCTGCAGGGCATACCAACTATGGGTCAAAGCCTGGATGATGTAAAGAAACTGATGCTGGGAGAAATCGACAACCTGAAAAGTGGCAACTTTGATAATGACCTTGTAGTGTCTATCATCAACAACCAGAAAAAGGCGATGATGCAACAGGCAGAGAAATATGGCTCACGCGCATCCGCACTGATGAACGCTTTTACATCGGAAGAAGACTGGCGTGAAGATGTAGACTATACGCAACGCCTCTCGAAGCTTACCAAAAAAGATATTGTCGATTTTGCCAACAAGTACTTTGCCAATAATTATGTGGTCGTATACAAGCGTAAAGGAGAAGATAAAAATGTGGTGAAGGTAAGTAAACCACCTATAACGCCTGTGGAAACCAACCCCAAAGCACAATCTGATTTTGTAAAGGCAGTGAATGCTATGCCTGTTGACGCTATTGCTCCTGTATTTATAGATTACAATAAAGACATCAAGAAAGGTAACCTGGGCCCTGCAGAGATACTCTATGTGCACAATGACGAGAACGGGCTCTTCCGCCTTGCGTATCGCTATAAAACAGGCACATGGAATGACAAACGACTGAGCGTAGCAGCGCAATATCTTCAGTTCCTTGGCACAGATAAGACCACCGCAGAAAACTTTTCCAAGGAGTTTTACAAATTGGCATGCAGCTTCAATGTGAATGCGGATAACGAATACACCACGGTGAGGATAGAAGGCCTGCAAGAGAACATGAATAAAGCTGTAGCGCTCTATGAAGACCTGGTGACCAATTGCGTAGCTGACGAGCAGGCGCTTACATCACTGAAAGCAAGAATGGCTAAGGCTCGTGCTGATGCTAAGAACAATAAAGCACAGATCATGAGCGGTCTTACCTCTTATGCCCGGTATGGTGCAGATAATCCGTTCAATAATGTACTGAGCAATGAGGAATTAAAAAATCTGACCAGCGCTGAGCTTGTGGAAATCCTGCACAACATGTCTAACTACAGCCACCGTATTTTGTACTATGGCCCTGCTACACTCACTGCACTTACTGCATCACTGAAAGACGTGCACAAAATGCCTGACATGTTCAAACCTGCTCCTGCAGCCAAGGTATTTACCTTTACTAAACAAACCAGCAATGAAGTATTGTTTGCCAATTACGACATGGTGCAAAGCGAGATACGCTGGATTAGGAATGTGCCGGGTTACGACCCTGGCCAGCAGCCCATAGTAGATATATTCAATAGTTACTTTGGCTCTGGTATGGGCGGACTGGTATTTCAGACCATACGCGAGAGCAAGGCGCTTGCCTACTCTACCAACGCCATATATGCCACACCTGAAAAGAAGGAAGACCCTTATATGATCATGGCATACGTGGGTTGCCAGGCAGATAAATTCAACGAATCAGTAAAGGCAATGAATGAGCTGTTGAACGATCTGCCATCGGTAGAAAACAATATGGTGGCTGCCAAGTCGGGACAGAAGAAAGATATAGAGACCGAGCGAGTAACGCAGGATGGCATTATCTATAACTACCTGGCTGCAGAGCGCAGAGGTCTTAGCGAGGATATCCGCAAGACCATATACACCAATATAGATAAGGTAACGTACAATGACCTGAAGAAATTTCACGACGACAATATGGCCAACAAGCCATACACCTATTGCGTAGTAGCCTCAGAAAAAAAACTGAATGCTGAAGACGTGCAAAAAGTTGGCACGGTGAAGAAGCTGAGTATGGAAGAGATATTTGGGTATTAAAAAAATAAAAAGAGGGCCACTTCAAAACAGAAGTGGCCCTCTTTTTATTTTGACTTATTCACTCGTTATTGTATTGGCACAAAAGCACCGGTTGACGTTTGTTCATAGAGTATATGGTTTTCCACTTTGAACTTCTTCCAGAACATTTCCTGAACATATAGCTGACACATAACCGGGCTTCCGGCTTTTATGCCCGGCTCGAACTTTATTGCATTCTCTGCAAGATCGACGACCTTGTCAAAGAAGCGTTGCTGAACATCATTGCTCAGATTGTCGCCTATTAACCCATTATAATCGATATAAACGATCCTGCCGGATCTGTCAACCACTATATCCTTTATGTATAAGATGTAGCTTCCGTCGTTCAGCTCTTTCAGGTCTGCACTCAGTGAATGTAGCATCAGCGCTCTGATACTGGCATACTTGCTTTTCAATACCGGCTTTCTATCCGGTTCTCCGCATGAGGCTATCCCATCGATCTTCACTATACTCACTTCCTTTAGAATTACCTTCATTATTATACTATTTGTAACCGGGTCTTCGGTGGTTACTGTATCCATCACTGTTTTAGGCGGCTCGAACGTTGTTCCCCTGAAAGACATTTTATTACCTCTGCTGTTATACTTACCGTGTGCTGTGGTTTGTGCAGATGCAGACAGATAAGCAAACGAAATGCCCGCACATAGGAGCATTGTTAAAAATAGAGTCGATTTTGGCATATTTTCATTTTGTGGGTTACATCAACAATTAAACAATATTAAAGGTACTACTTAAATAGGCACAGACAAATGCTTTATATTTGCGCTATGCAAATACTTGACGGCACACTCGTATCGGCTCATATCAAAGAGCAAATAAAACAGGATGTAATAGACTGGCAGGCCAAAGGCGGAAAGAAACCCCACCTGGCTGCTATACTGGTAGGTAATAATCCCGCCAGCGAAGCCTACGTTGGGCACAAAGTAAAAAGCTGTGCCGAGCTGGGATTCGAATCTACCCTGCTGCGCTTCACTACCGACATTACTGAAGAACAACTGATCAACGAAGTGCAAAAGCTGAATAATAATGCTGATGTAGATGGTATACTTGTGCAGTTGCCACTACCTAATCATATATCAGGCGATGCCGTGATCAATGCCATAGACCCTAGCAAAGATGTGGATGGTTTCCACCCTATCTCTCAGGGTAAGATGATGCTGGGCCAACCCACTTTTTTGCCAGCTACACCTTACGGTATATTACTGATGCTGGAACATTATAAACTGGATGTGACCGGCCTGCACTGCGTAGTGATAGGCCGCAGCAATATAGTGGGCACCCCCATGACCATACTGCTGAGCCGCAATGCCAACCCGGGCAATGCCACTGTAACGCTTACCCACTCCAAAACAAGAAACCTAGCGGAGATCACGCGCCAGGCAGACGTGATCGTAGCTGCCATAGGCAAACCACGGTTTGTAACTGTTGATATGGTGAAGCCCGGTGCTATAGTGATCGACGTAGGTATCAACCGCATAGATGACGCTACGAAAAAGACCGGATCGCGGCTGGTGGGTGATGTAGATTATGATAATGTAGCACCTGTTTGCAGCTACATAACCCCTGTGCCGAAAGGTGTGGGCCCTATGACCATCTGCGGCCTGATGAAGAATACGCTTGATGCTGCAAAACAGAAGGCAATATAGGTGCAAGTACGTCAAACAAAATTTAGAATAAACGACAGAAATTGACTGAACAGAAATTGGATATTGTGACGTACCCGGTGATGGAGCATTTTTACACCTTACAGGGCGAGGGCTATTATAACGGCCAGTCGGCCTATTTTATCAGGTTGGGTGGGTGCGATGTAGGGTGTGTCTGGTGCGATGTGAAAGAAAGCTGGGATGCATCCATACATCCGCGTATGAGTGTGGAGGCAATTGTGCAGGCAGCAGCAAAACATCCGGGCCGAATAGCCGTGATAACAGGTGGTGAACCTTGCATGCATGACCTTACTTCTTTGTGCGATGGGCTGCATGCGGCAGGATTCCGGACTCATATTGAAACATCTGGCGCTTATCAGCTCAGCGGCTCGCTGGACTGGGTAACACTTTCTCCTAAAAAATTCAAAGCCCCAATTACCTCTGCTCTTGCAGGCACTAATGAGCTAAAAGTAGTGATCTACCACCCATCGGATCTGAAGTGGGCAGAAGAGCATGCCGCGCTTGTAGGACCCAACTGCAAATTGTATCTGCAGCCAGAGTGGAGCAAGAAGGAAATAGTAACACCACTTATCATCAACTATATACAGGAAAATCCAAGCTGGCAATTATCTTTACAAACACATAAATACATCAACATACCATAAACTATGCTTTGGTTCCAGTCTATCGTTATTGCAGTAGTAGAGGGCATTACTGAGTTTCTGCCCATTTCATCTACCGCTCACATCAAATTCGCCAAGGCCATTATGCAGATGGACCCTCATGAGCCATTCAGCAACATGTTTGACATCGTCATTCAGTTTGCAGCCATCATGGCCGTCATTGTGCTCTACTTTAAGAAGTTTGTTGACTTCAAGCATTACTCCTTTTATATTAAACTCATCATCGCTGTAGTGCCTGCACTGGTATTCGGTGCGCTGCTGAAGAAACATATAGACCATGTGCTGGGTAATGTGACCATCATAGCATGTGTTACCCTGCTTGGCGGTGTCTTACTGTTATTTATTGATAAGCTCTTTAAGGCCCCCACAACTACCAACGAAGCTGATATTACCAACGGACAAGCGCTAAAAGTGGGTCTATTCCAGGTATTATCTATTCTGTTTCCCGGCCTCAGCCGCAGTGCATCTACCATTGTAGGCGGCCTTGCTAGCAGGCTTGACAGGAAGACAGCTGCAGAGTTTTCATTCTTCCTCGCCGTACCTACCATGGCTGCAGCTACAGCCAAAGACATTTTAGATACGTATAAAGAGACCCCTCAGGTGTTCCACGACACCTCTAATATGGGTATGCTGGCGGTGGGATGTATCATCTCATTTATTGTTTCGTTAGTAGCCATCAGGTCATTCATTACTTATGTGCAACGCCACTCGTTCCGTGCTTTTGGTGTATATAGGATCATAGCTGGTATTGCCATCCTTGCATTGATATATAGCGGGGTGATCAAAAAAGATGAGCCTAAGAAAGAAGAAAGAACCGCTACTACTTTTGTAGTTCCCGGCAAGTAAGATTTACATCAACATCACTCAGCAGATGCCAAACCTCTTATCGGTTTGGCGTTGTTGTTATTACGCTTCATCATAGTCAGTTCCACAAGTATGACACACCACACTATGATGCACGGCACCGCTTTGATAGTATACGGAACAAAGAACACCGTCTTGACAACAGGGGGAAACAGGTCAGTAGCAGACATACAGGTGAATATAAATACTACCCAAAGTAATACTGTTCGCCAAGTAGCTGCAGGCCTCGCGAAATACCAGATAGCCGCGCCGGCTGCCGCTATGATGTAAGTAGGGGATTCTGCCTTGTGATTAAAAATGATGACCCATATCAGCATTGAAGCCAGGATCAGTAGCCTGTATACTTTATCCTTGTACAGGTCTACTCTGGCAAACTGCAACAGGAATAAAATACCCCCCCCCAATGTCACCAGGCTCTTATTGCCTGAGAAGCCAAACCATGAATGCAGCCACCCCATAACCGATACACCCAGCGAACCGGCGTGGTCGGCAAGCAGCTGGTCTCGCCAATTATGGTACTGCCAAATAAGTTTATCAAACGATGTCACCAGTAAAGGCGCAGCCAGCAATACAATAGCCCAGAACAGTGAGTACAGCGCTGCCTTATACTTCTGCGGATAAAAGAGAAACATACAGAACCCTATAGCTCCATAAACCTTAATGAATGTGACCGCGACCAGAAACAGTGTTGCCCATAGCAGCTTACCACGCTCCATGCAGCCGTATGCCAGCATAATGCACCCGCATATCATCCCATTACTTTGTGTATTCTGCAGGCTGGTTAGCAATTCTATAGCCACAAACCAGAGTATATAACACTTAGCCCTATCAGAAAAAGGGAGCATGCGCACACCGTAGTACACAGCTAATGCATTCAATAGGTTCCATACCGGTAAGCCTATATAGTCGGGCAGATACGATAAGCTACCCATAAAAAACGCGAACGTGGGTGTATATTTAAAAAAATCCCAATGCTCTGAGGGATAGATATCATAGAGATTTTTTCCCGCAGCCAGGTGAAAAAATGAGTTTTTAAATATGAGGTAATTATTATAGTAGGTGATCTTATGACCCAAAAACTGCACCATAAGCTTGTTCTGTATCATGATGTCACCCGGCACCTCAGGCAGTAATTTGGTAAATGTGCTGGCCGGCAATAACAAGAGCTGCACAGCGGCGATAACAGCCAGCATCACATACACTATGAGTACAGTATTGAGATTGAGTATTATGACGCTGTTGATCTTTTTCATTACTACTACAAACATAATTCATGGCTTTGTAGCATGCAAGCCCGCTATCAGCTAACTTTGCATTATATAATCGGTGCTTTGCCGACCCAATTATTTCTTTATGCAGTCTATCGTCATTTTCGCATCAGGTACCGGCACTAATGCCGCAGCAATCATCCAACATTTTAAGACCACCGGAAAAGCAAAGGTTTCATTGATCGTATGCAACAAACCCGATGCGGGCGTACTATTGATCGCACAACGGGAGCACATCCCTTACCTGCTGGTAGACAAAGCTACATTTGGCGAAGCACTGATGATGGAACAGATAAAGGATTGTGATCCATCGCTTATTGTATTAGCTGGTTTTCTATGGAAAATACCCGAGGAGTTAATACAGGCATTTCATGGCCGCATCATTAATATACACCCGGCACTCTTACCAGCTTATGGCGGCAAGGGCATGTATGGATCACGTGTACACGAGGCAGTGATAAATAAAAGAGAAAAAGAATCAGGAATTACTATTCACCATGTAAACGCAGTATATGATGATGGCGCTATTATTGTTCAGGCGCATTGCCCGGTATTGCCCGGCGATAATCCTGATACTTTAGCTGCCCGTATACACCAATTAGAGCACTTTTATTTCCCTAGAGTTATCGAGCAATTGCTGCAATCTAACCACTAAGACTGCCCGGGCACGCGGAGGGAAGATCAACCTATCTTTCTACGCATTTCATCATGCATGCCCACAGCTTACGTGCAGATGCATCCCAGTCAAATTTTTTGACCTGTTCCGCAGCATTGGCGATAAGCTTCCCGCGTAAATGTTCGTCTTTATACATCAGGTGCATCTTGTCAGCAATATCAGCCGGATCTGATGGATCTACAAGTAGTGCAGCATCCCCCGCCACTTCAGGCATTGACGATGTGTTGCTCACAATTGCCGGCACGCCACATTGAAAAGCCTCGAGAATAGGAATACCAAAACCCTCAAACAACGACGGATATACCATTGCATAGGCACCGCCAACAAGCTTCGAAAGTTCATCCACATTCATATACCCTACCCACTTCACGTCCTCCCTGAAAGGCATTTGTGACTTCATCTCATCTACCTCTTCATACTTCCATGCAGGGCGACCGGCTATCACCAGCTTCATATTAGTACGTTGGTGTTTTTTAAAGGCAGCAAAGGCTTTGAGCAGATTAACAATATTTTTGCGCGGATGGATGGCACCTGCAAATACAAAATACTCACATCCGTCGGCATATTGCATTTTCATCTCTTCCCGCTCAGCAATAGAGAGCGGCCTGTATTCATCGTGGGCACCATTGTATACTACATCTATCTTGCTTTGATCTATGCCGTAATGCTTACTGATGTCGTCTTTAGAATAGGTCGATACAGTCGCTATTCTGGTGGCTTTGCGGGCAAACAATGGTGAATAATGCCTCCAGTAGAGCCTGTGACTCGTCACGTAGTGCTCAGGGTAATGCTCAAAAGCAAGGTCATGTACAACAAGGCAGGTAGGTACCTTAGTTCTTAATGACAAATAGCTATCGGGCGACAGGAAAAGATCGATCTTATACTTACGCAAAATGTAAGGGACACTCCACTCAAACCACAAATAAAACAGAATAGGATGCCTCGCCTGCGGATGAACAACGATAGGCGTAACATTAGGTGCGAAAACAAATGACGGATCATACGGCCGGTCGAACAGAAAAAAAAATTCGTGCTCGGGATGACTCTTTACGATCCGCTCCAGCGTCTGATAAGTAAACCAACCGATCCCTTCAAGTTTGCCTTTTAACAGCAACCGTGTATTTACAGCTATTCGCATATTTTGAGACAGCAAAAATATACTTTTAACCGATTAATCCCTGTTATATCCTTATAAAAAGCCGATAGCCAACATAAAAGAAAACGGCCACTCTTTTGAAGTGGCCGTTGCAGGAAATGGTTATGCAGCTATTATTCGTCAAATTTACCGTCGAACTGGCTATCCTTAGGCGTACCGATGAAGTAGCGGAAGCCGATGTTGATGCCAGATGTCTGTGTAACTGTTGTTTTTACAGTACTCAGCAAAGATGTGTATTTAGTACCCATATTCTGGATCACGTCATAGTTAGTAACGGTCTTGTTATCAAACGACTGATAAGAATAGAACGCACCGATATTCATGTGCAGCCTGTCCAGCAGACGGATAGATATTGCCGGGCGAACCATGAAACCAATAGAACCGGTTTTGTAAGTAACGGTACCCGTGTTGTTGGTTGGTTTGATGTTCAGGCCAACATTGTAACCTTCTTTATGCAGGCTATCGAAGTCGTGAGCCACAGTATTGCTTGTATGCTTGCTGTACTGGTCTTTGGTGATCAACCAATCGTATATAGATGGGGTTGCACTGTTGTCATAATATGTATGCTGACCTTGAGTACCAGAAACAAACGCATAAATAGCTTCATAATCGAAAGCTGCATTAGTGCTCCAGTTATTAGTGCGCTGTACATTATAAAGGATACCTGCATCCATAGTAAAGCCGATCCTGGTTGTGAATCTCTTCTTGTACTTCAGAAAAACAGGAACGTTCATAGTAGTCATAGTCAACGATTCCTTGATAGGAGCTGTAGATGTTACCAACTGCCTGTAGGTGTGACCCTTGCTATCCCAATCCTGATATTCAACATGATATTTATCCAAAGTAACATCTCCACTCTGAGATAGATACTGGATACCGGTACCTATACCCCAATGTCCACCACTACCAATAAAGTAACCACCCTGAACATCAACGCCATAAGACGCACCAGCATTCATTTTCAGCGTACCTATCTGTGCATTCATCAGATTTGTAAAATCAGGCATTGATTTGCTATCAATAGTTGGCGACTGCATCGCAACACCGACAGGCAAATTCAGATCAACTACCCATTTTTGAGCATAGAAGTTGTCTCCACCACGAACCTGTGCAAGGGCTGAAAACGCTGCATTAGCGGCAATAAACAGGAGAATTATCTTTTTCATCTACTATAACTTTAAAATGATGTACAATTAGTTTTTAACAAATCTCGTGGTAGCAACTTTCACACCATCACGGTAACAATCCACAAAATAAATTCCATTCGCTAGATCAGCAACATTTATGCTGGCTTTATGGTCAAGAAGCTGGTCTTCTGAAACCTTCTGACCCAACATATTACGTATATCAACCGAATAATTTCCGTCAAATGTACTTGATTTTATCTCAACATTGATGTTTTGACTGGTAGGATTAGGATAAACATTCAATTCACCAACAGATACGTTATTTACATTCTGTACCGCCAATGGGTCATTGAAGTACGATTTCTGCATACAACCCTGACGGGTAGTAATTACCCAATAATATTTGTGAGTAAGGTCAGGATTAGCATTAGAATAATGCTGGTTGGTCTCACCCGTGAGTATAGTTGAGTCTACTGTTGACACATCATCATAACCCCATTGATAAGTGTCCTCATCATTGCGCAAGCAAACGAAGTCGTTGTTGAAATATATAACTTCCGGAGAGTCAGATACCGATGTACTTACATTTACAATAAATGAGTCTTTCGTCGGGCAATCAAAACCAGCCAGACTAGAGTTCAGGTAAACAATGTTCGTTCCAGGTACAGCAAAATTGACCAATGCATACTGCTGTGTGCTACCTGTTGCGAAAACAACAGAACCACCGGTGGAAGACCAGCTGTAAGTAACACCTGCAGGAGGTATCGTAGCTGCACCAAAGTTCATATCGTATGTCCTTGAACAAAGATCATGCGGAGGGAACGTAGTGATCTGTGGAGCAGGGGCAGCCGGAGACAACCTCAGTTTTATACTGTCAATGCTGGAACATCCTGTACCTGCTATCTTCAATGTATCGTAATAAGTAGCCGACAAGGCAGTTAAGCCCCCGTTGACCAATGTTTCAGAGATATTACCGGTGCCATGGTTTGTTGCAGGAGTTATTCCGGCAACAGAAGGCCTTGTCCATCCGTAGTTCACAGTAGCTCCGGTAACGTTAGTCTGCTGTATGTAAGTGAAAGGTACTCCGCTACAAACAGTGTCAAAATGAGCGCTTGTCAATAGAGGCGTAGGCTCCACTGTCACAGTAACGGTAGCAGGAGTAGAACAACCTGCTGCACTTATCATGAAGTTATAGAGCACCGTCACAGGAGCATTGGTGGTATCATTAAGGTTTTCGTTGATTGTTGCTGTAACACCAGAGTCAGCTGTGTTGCTTACACCCGTAACAGCAGGGCGAACCCACGTAAAGGTTGAGGATGCCGGATTAGCTATCGCAGTGTAAGTAAATGCTGCACTATCGCAGGTGGTAGCCGTAAGCGGGCTCGTAAGCGCAGGAGCGGCTATAACAACGAAGGAAGCTGACGCTGTGCTATCTACGCAATAGCCATGCACTGTGTACATAATAGTAGCAGTACCCGGAGCAATAGCCGTAACCAAACCTGTAGCACTTACTTTCGCAATCGCAGTATCGCTGGAAGACCACACCCCTACTGCACCGGCAGTAGTATCGCCTAATTGTGATGTAGTAAGAACGCAAGCTGTGTCATAACCAAAGATCACACCGGCTGTAGGAGTCGCCGGGTGCACATACAGTGCTGCAGATGTGTCATATGCAGTACCGCAACCGTTGGTCGCTGAGTATACCATATAATAGGTACCGGTATCAGTCGCTGTGTATGCAGCATATGAACTGTCAGATGAAGTGATGTTTACCACACCTGCGGGATAAGTATCCCATGTTGAACCCGCATTACTGCCGCCGCTGGCAAATGCACTATCTACCTGACCAAGACAAATGGTATCATGTAGGGCAATAACAGGGGTCAGTGTCAGGAAGGTATCAACATTGATAGTGAAAGTTGTATCCTTGGTACCACAACTATTTGTAGCAGTAAACAGAATCAGAGACGCACCACCAGGGGGAGGACCTGCCTGCAGCACAAAGTGAGTAGAATCATGAGATACTTCAGTCACAGATGTACCACCCGCAATCGTCCATGTAGAAGTAGTGAACACGCCACCAAAGTCGGTAAGAGTCGTTGTTGTACCGGCGCAAATATCTGTTGCACCAACTATTGTACCAGCTTTAGGCTGCGCCTTAACTGTATCAACAAATCGAACAACAGTAGTACCGCAGGCATTGGTAGCACTAAATTTCAGCGTATCCACGCCTATTGCAAAACCAGTAATGGTAGGAGTAAGTGTGCCTGTACCGGATACATAATGAATATGCGTGCCGCCAGTGCCTATAAAGCCCCAGGTAGTACCGCCACCTGCATATGCATCATGTAAAGTTGCCGTTGTACCATAACAAATGGTATGAGAGCCGGTAATAGCAGGAACCACCGGAGTGTCAATAACAGTAATAGGATATGGAGTTGCCGAAGCAGATCCGCAACTCAATGTAGTAACCACATAAGTAATATTTGCACTACCCGCAGCCACACCTGTTACAACACCTGCCGGGTTGGTGATAGTAGCAACACCCGGATTATCACTTCCCCAGGTACCCGTTGCAGAGTTACCTGTGATCGTCATAGCCAGTGTACCAGTGCGGCATACAGAAGCAGCAGTAGACGAAATAGTACCGGCATTAGGCGACAGGATCACTCCTATAGGATGGTTTGATGTATCGGTGCCGCAAGAGTTAGTAGCAGTAGCCACAATGATAACGGAACCCGCAGCAGCACCGGCTGTTACTACACCGGTAGCATCTACGGTCGCAGCCGCTCCTGTTACCGGGTTTGTGCTCCAGGTGATAATACCTACTGAAGCCCCGATAGTTAATGTCGTAGAAGTTCCTGAGCATACAGAATCTGCACCTGATATGGTACCGGCATTAGGTGTCGGACTAACAGTGAGGAAATAGGTAGTAGGTGTGCTGCCACAACTATTGGTCAATGTATAAACTATCGTAGCAGTATCAGCTGATGCTCCTGCAGTAGCAGAACCAGTACCTGACACAATGGTAACACCTGTAGTAGGGTCAGGATTCATACTGGTCCATGCACCACCTAATACCGATGGTGTAAATGTGTGTGTTGTACCTTGACAGAAAGGACTGGCAGGAGCAGTTATGGTAGCAGCTGAAGGCACTGTATTCACCACCAATGTAAATGCAGCAGAGTCAGATCCGCAAGCGGTATTTAACACATAGCGAATAGTTGTTGTACCTGAACCGGCTGCCGTCGCAAAACCGGTGGATGAGTTGATACTAGCAAATAACGGATTTGTACTTACCCACGTACCACCCAGGTCTCCCGTCGGGTTATGGAAAGTTTGTGTATCACCAACACACACGGGCGATGTACCTGTGATGGAACCGGGAACTGGAGGAGGGCAAATATTTATTATGGTGCGTACTGAATCTGTACCACAACTATTTGTCTGAGAATAATAGATAGTATCTATACCATTAGATATACCGTGCACGGTAACAGAAGGAACACCAGTTGTCGGCGTTACTGTTGCATGTCCGTTTGTTGCCGCCCAGTTACCGGCTCCGGCAGAATCACTTAAAGTAATGGTAGCAGGTGGCGCCACAAATGTAGGACCTGATATTGGCGACAACACCGGCAAGGTGTTAATGCTGATAGCATGAGTTTGTATACTCGCACCAGTAACACAAGCACCCGAAATAGAATAAGATACCATAGCCGTACCTGCCGCTGTACCGGTTACCACACCATTAACATCAATGGTGGCGGTACCAGTGCCTGGGGTAACTGACCAGGTTCCAAATGGTGTTGCATCATTCTGCATGATCGTATCACCTAGACACACTGAGCTGGCCCCGGTAATAGGAGTTGTTATGTTACTTGGTAATACCCTTACAGTAAAATAGGTTTTATTGGTATCGCAAAGTGAAACTACGGCTGCAACTATTGTATCATATCCTGCGCTTACACCGGTTATGGTAGAGTCTGCAATCGATACGTGGCCATTGGTTGCACTCCAGCTTAAAGTGGCATGGCCAACAGATGCAGATGGCATACCACCTGTAAGGTGCAATGCGCTTCCTATGCATACTGAATCAAGACCAGGTGTAATTACACCACCAACGCGGGCATGTATGGTTACAGTATCTGGCAACGGATTGTTTCTGTAAAGGGTTAATGAACTTATTCCTGACCAGTTAAAATCAGTAACAACAATGTCCGGAACGCCGTTGTTGCCATCAAGATCCGCAATGGCTACACCAATTGGATTAGCACCAGTAGCGCTGTCGATCTTTGGTGCAAAAGAAATACCGCCTGAGACAGTAGAGGTGTTGCGGAATACCGATATTGTGTTTTCATTAATATTAGCAACTACAACATCCGGACGTCCGTCACCATTCAGGTCGCCCAAAGCAAGGTCAACCGGGTATGCTGCACCCGTGGTACCTGTAGTGAAATTAAGAGATGCGGTATTAGAAAAGGAAGACGAAGTAAGTATACTACTTGTACCTGTAGTGCCGTTTCTGAATACCCTTAACTGATTGTGACTAGCATCGCAAAAAATAATGTCTGCCCTGCCATCACCGTCGAGGTCGCCTGTGACCACCTGCTCAGGGTAGGTGCCCGAACCTATAGTAAGATCAAATTTAGGACGGAAGGTAATACTGCCTGATGTTGATGTGTTTTGCAGCACACAAACCGTCAGCGAAGTATCATTGGATACTACCAGATCTGGCTTACCATCATGGTCGAAGTCTGCTGCACTAACGCTGTGAGGTCCGTTACCGGCAGGAAATACGTTACGCGCAAATGAAGTAGTAGTAGAAAATGGTTGACCCACACCAGTCAAAAGGTTTCGATACACAACAACAGTATCGGGGTTACCGCCGGGGAAAGGGGCTACAAAAGCCGCACTTACTGCACCGATCAGATCTGGCTTTCCGTCTCCATCTATATCTGCAACTATGGCCTCTTCTACACCAGAATTATTACCTAAACGGGTACTTGAGTTAATACCAGTAGCTCCATTAGTGAACGAAATTGTACCAGCTGTCGTATTAGTATTTCTCAATATCTCTATTGAGGCTGCCTTGCGGCAAGCCATAATGATCTCCGGCAATCCATCGTTATTCAAGTCCGCTATACGAACCGATGCAGGACCCGCAGCCGTACTATAAGTCACAGGACTGGAGAAAGAGCCGGTAAGGGAGAGTGAACCGCATGAAGTAAGGCCATGATAAATGGAAACTAGGTTTGACTGGCGGAAGCAAACAACCAAATCATTTATACCGTCATTGTCCACATCGCCAACAGCAACCGAAAATGCTTGCGAGTCAGCAGTAGGGAGCAAAGCCGAGTTTTGAGCCTGCAGATTTAGTAACGTGGCATGAATAAATGCAGTAGTGTCATAAACAGGATATAGCGCCCTGGCACTTTCACTGCTCAATACCATACACGCGGCCAGCGCCAAAACGCTTAACCTGATCATGTTCCTGAACCGGAGGGTGGGGAAAATTCTCTTCATAATAACTACGTATTTTAGTCTAATGCCAAATTTTGTTAAAAACAAGTAAAATATCCTACCGCATGCAGATTTTTAACGTCTGCTGACACCGCATACAAAATATTTATCAAACAAATTTAGATTAAAGGTTTCAATTTAGGAAACACCCCCCTTTATAGTTGTGTTATTGGCACGTTAACCAGTTGTTAATTGGCCGACCTTAGAGAAGATTTGGGCTATCGATTGGGCTTTACAATTAAATAAAAACATATGCGATAATCCAATTAACATTTCATTATGCCGGGTTGTGGATATGTGGAAAACTAAGTTGGAAAAATACAGGTCTACAACAGATATTTGTGACGCAATCCCCTATCATAGCGTCTTTCAGGCTTTTAGGTCTTCGAAAGATAGTGTTAATGTAAGTACAAATTTCTAACGAATAAACCGTTAAAACCGTTTATTCGTGGTTATTGGCTACGACATGTATTATTATTTACTATTTTTTGTGCCACTTTAAGGATTTAATAGTTAAATAATTTTCGAAAAGCGTTGTTTTTGGCCTTTTCGTCACGCTCTGGCGTGTTGTTTCATCATTTTGAGCTTCTAATGTTCGACAAAAGTTGTCTTATTGGCCACATTTTATACACCATAAACTATATATCGGAGTTAAAAATGTTGCGTATTCCCTTTCGTAACCAGAATTAACATTATAAATACGTTCATGCATGGAATAAGGCGCCTGAAAAACGCTAACAATATGGTAAAGATGCTGCTGCCAGACAGATAACACACAATCAATAATTGACATAATTTTGCGCGATAATTATAAATGTGACCACACAAGAATTTATCGCAGCTGCGTTGCTTGAAGATACCGGATCGGGCGACTTCTCTACATTGGCTTCTATCCCTGCAAATGCACGTGGAGAGGCTGTATTAAAAATAAAAGAGGCTGGTATTATCGCTGGTATAGAATTGGCAAAAGATATATTCCATCATCTGCAGCCGTCCGCCTCGTTTACCTTCTATAAAAAAGATGGCGATCAGGTAGCACCGGGAGAGACTGCATTTGACGTGAAAGCTGACGTTCACACCATACTCAAAGCCGAGCGCCTGGCTCTGAACTGCATGCAGCGTATGAGTGGCATAGCTACGCTGACCCGTCAGTATATAGACGCAGTAAAAGGTTTCCCTGCAAGAATACTGGATACGCGCAAGACCACTCCCCTGTTTCGCAAATACGAAAAAGAAGCCGTTTTGATCGGTGGTGGCGTAAATCATCGCATGGGCCTGTATGATATGATCATGCTCAAGGATAACCACATTGACTTTTGCGGGGGCATAGAGAAAGCTATAGAAAAGACCAATGCCTATCTGGCGGCCAACCAACTGGACCTGAAAATAGAGGTGGAAACCCGCACAATCGATGATGTGCGCAGGGTAATGGCAGTAGGCAATATCCACCGTATTATGCTGGATAACTACACTCCTGCAATGCTGGAAGAAGCAATACAGATAATAGGCGGCAAATATGAGACAGAGGCGTCAGGAGGAATTCAACTGGGGAATGTGGCTGAATACGCCCGTACAGGAGTTGATTATATCTCGGCAGGCGCAATAATACATCACGCGGTAAGCATGGACCTCAGCTTAAAGGCCAAAATATTATGACATCCAAACACCTCGTTTTCATTGTTAACCCGAGAGCGGGAGTAGAACGTGTAAAGGAAATACAGGATGCGGTAACCGCCCATCTGGATTCGACCATGTATTCCCACGAGATACAGCACACCCAGCATGCTGGCCATGGCACGCAGCTGGCTGCAGAAGCAGCCGGTAAAGGTGCATATGCAGTGGTAGCAGTTGGCGGCGACGGATCAGTAAACGATATTACGAAAGGACTAATAGGCACCAATACTATCCTTGCCATTATACCCAAGGGCTCTGGCAATGGTATGGCGCGCACCATGGGCATACCGTTGGATGTGGCTCTGGCACTGCAGGTGATCAACAAAGGCAATACGGTGAATATGGACGTGGCCTATGCCAATGATAAGGCCTTTATCAGTAATGCAGGTGTGGCTTTCGACGCGCTGATCTCTAAAAAATTTGCAAAAAGTACCCGTCGCGGACTGGCAGTATATAGTTGGCTGGTAACCAAATACATGTGGCTGTATAAACCCTGGAGCTTTGACATCACCGTCGATGGCCAACCACTGAAAGAAAGGGCATTTATGGTGAATGTTGCCAACGGGCAGCAATTTGGCTATAACTTTAAAATTGCCCCGAATGCCGACTATACTGATGGCCTGCTGGATCTCGTTATCATTCGCAGCTTCCCTAAGATACTGGGAGGGGTGATATCGCTGAGGGCAATGACCGGCACCATACTTAAAAGCAAATATGTAAGACATATGCGCGGCAGCGAGGTAACAATCAGCCACCCTTCTCTGAAGTTGATGCAAACAGATGGTGACGCACATGAATGCGCATCCCATATCACCTTCACCATTAAGAAGGGAGAACAAAAAGTGATCGTCCCTTAGCCATATATCTCTACTTCTATGTCTTTACTGGTGTAGCCCATCTTTAAGATGCGCTCTTTGGCCTCGTCTATCATAGGCCGCCAGCCACACAGCATGAACTGGGCATCTTGCCTGTCAGTACACAATTGCTCATAAATAGGATGCACATAGCCTGTGTGTCCCTGCCATTGCTCACGAGAAAGTGTAGGGTGATAGAAGAATCCCTCCATTGACTGCTCCAACCTGCGCATCTCATCTGCATACAGCAGGTCCTGCCGGGTGCGGGTACCGAAGATGAGATGAATGTTCTTGTGTGCAGTCTTCTCACCGTTGATATAATGCAGCATACTGCGGAATGGGGCGATGCCGGTACCCGTGCAAATAAGAAATAACTCTTTATCCAGCACCGCGGGTACAGTAAAAACACCCTGCGGGCCGCGCAACGTCAACTCGCTACCTTCCTTTACCTCATCATAAATGTATTTTGACCCTACCCCATTGCCCAAATGAACGATCACCAGTTCAAACACGTTGCTACCATCAGGCGCAGACGATATGCTGTAGCTGCGCCAGCGCTTATTGCGCTGCTCGCTGATAGGCAGATCCAGCGTCACAAATTGGCCCGGCTTGAAATCAAAACACGGTGTTTCCGGCAATTGCACCCAATAACGACGCGTATTAGGTGTTGCCTGCTCTACTTGTTGCACTATGCCGGTCTGCCATTTAGGAAGCATAATAATGTATTTATTCTTCAAAGGTACAAAGCCAATTTTTAACGGATTTTATACAATCATAGTGAAATAAAATATTAGCTAAAGCACGAAATTTGCATCTGTAAAATATAAACCAACGAAGTATAATATGAAAATCATGAATCGTATGCTGCTGACCGGCTGTCTCCTGTTTTCAGCCTGCCTTTTTGCTTCTGCTCAGGAAGATGTCTTTACTGTTACTGCCAGTCTTACAAAAATGGGCCTTGAAGATGCCGTGCAAGTCACTTATAAATTCTCTGGCCAGGCCCAGAATATGGACCGCGTCTCGTTCACCGATTTTAATGTGGTCAATGGACCTTTTCAGTCACAAAGCTCATCAACAACGTTTGTAAATGGGGTGTCAGAAACCAAATCCTCTATATCGCTTACTTATGTTTTAAGACCCACACACACAGGTATGCTCACCATACCATCGGCACAGATCTCTGGTAAAGATGGCACGACATTCCGCTCTAACGAACTGACTGTAGAAGTAGTGGAAGGCCATATAGCAACCCCACCTAAAACAGAGGATGAAACGGACGACCCTTTTGCCAGAATGCACCTGGATATGCATTTTCCCGATATGCATTTCCCTGAAATGAACTTTCCGGATATGAATATGCCCGACATGCATTTCCCTGATATGCACTTCCGGGATAGACAGCCCAATAGCGGCAAGTCGCACGCTGACGGATCCAAACGGGAATTATCAGACAATAACGCCAATGTCACTGCAGCCGTACGCGATTCCAAATACAAATATGTAGTGAGTTATGGTCCCGTATATGGCGATAATTACCCTGAAACCGAGCCGGAAGGGATCACTGACGCCAAAAAGATAGGCACCTACTATTGGTTCAAAAACCCCAGAACATATTATGTGGTCAATGACACCACAGGCATAAGAGCCAAGATCAATGCCATTAATGCGTCAGATACATCAGGTATCTACTCAACCCTTATTACAAGCACCAATGGCTGGAGCGCATTCAAAGAAGAGCAACAGCTGGAAAACCAGAATATGGCCTACCTAACCATAGACAGGATGCGCGAGGACAAAATGAAGAAAAATCCCGCATTCATCTTCAGTTTTGCTTCTGCAAAAGACAGGGCACGTTTTTCACAAGCGGCAAAGAAAGACGGCTATACAGTAACCGACAACCCTGTAAAAAAGAGCGAAGAAACAGAGGCTGCTTTCACCGCCACAGTATCTGGCAAGCCAACCACTAAAAAGAAACAATTATTTGATATGGCAGGCAAGCTACTGGCAATCGCCGCCACTACCGATGGTAGCTTTGAAAATCTGGTGTCAAAATAACCCTGTATCATTGCAAAACAGCTTAATAGGCTTTTTTGATACTTTCTAGTTGTTATAAAAGTATCTTTGCGCAAATTTTTTGAAAAAACATGGCTTTACAGGCAGGTATAGTGGGTTTGCCCAATGTAGGAAAATCAACTCTTTTTAACGCAGTAAGCAATAGTGCCAAGGCACAGGCTTCAAATTACCGTTTTTGCACCATAGAACCGAACGTAGGACAGGTAGACGTGCCGGATGCACGCCTGAATAAACTGGCCGAGCTGGTGCAGCCGCAGCGCATACTGCCAACAACCATAGAGTTTGTAGATATTGCCGGCCTGGTAAAGGGAGCAAGTAAAGGTGAAGGGCTTGGCAACAAGTTTCTGGCAAATATACGTGAGGTAGACGCCATCGTACACGTGATCCGTTGCTTCGAAGATGATAATATCCTTCGTGACGAGGGACCTATCAACCCCATAGCAGATAAAGACATCATAGATACCGAACTGCAGCTGAAAGACCTGGACAGTGTAGAAAAGAAAATAGCCCGTGTAGAAAAGATGATGAAAACGGGCGATGCCAAGGTGAAACTGTCGATGGAAGTACTGCAGCGTTGTAAGCAACATCTGTCTGACGGAAAGAACATCCGCGGCATGGGCCTTGACGCAGAAGAAAGAGAAGCAACTGCCGACCTGTTCCTGCTCACAGAAAAACCCGTGCTCTACGTAGCTAACGTAGACGAAGCAGCATTGCTTACCGGCAACAAATACTCTGACGCACTGGTAAAATATGCCAATGACGAGGGTGCACAAGTAATAGTGATGAACAACAGCATTGAAGCACAGATATCAGAACTGGAAACTCAGGAAGATAAAGAACTGTTCTTCAGCGAATATGGCCTTACAGAGCCTGGGCTTGACCGCCTTATCACTGCCGCATATAAGTTACTGAACCTCATTACCTACTTTACAGCAGGTGTGCAGGAAGTGCGCGCGTGGACCATACACCGCGGATGGAAGGCACCTCAGGCAGCAAGTGTGATCCACACCGACTTTGAAAAAGGGTTCATCAAGGCCGAAGTAATAGGCTATAACGACTATATACAATACAAAAGTGAAGCTGCTTGCCGCGAGAACGGTAAACTGCGCATAGAGGGCAAAGAGTACATCGTGCACGATGGCGATGTGATGCATTTCAGATTCAATGTCTGATCAATATGTCATACCCTACCAACAAATACAACAACAGGTTGTGTGCTATGTTCGTAGCCGCAACCTGTTTGCTTTACAGCTGCAGCGGTGCCAAAGAAAAACAGCCCGGCCTGATGCAGGCTCCTGCGCCAAATATACAGTCATCAACAGCCGACGACCTATGGAATAAACATGTCGTTGACACCGCTGTCTCCCTGCTGAAAAACGGGGACATAGTATTGCGTACCGGTATTGGCCCCGATAGTTACCTGCTCTGCCAGATGAACCAGAAAGACAAGACCTACTCTCACTGCGGCATCGTCATGATAGAAAATGGCTACCCCTACGTGTATCATAGCATAGGTGGCGAAGACAATCCCGATGAGCGGCTGCGCCGGGATTCAGCTTCCTTCTTTTTCTCACCATTGCATAATGTAGGCCTGGGCATTGTTAGGTACGATATCAGTGATGCACAAGCAGATCAACTGGGGAAAGTAGTACGGGAATATTTTGCACAGCGTCCCCGCTTCGATATGAAGTTTGACCTCAATACCGACGATCAACTATACTGTAGCGAATTTGTCTACAAAGCACTATGCCGCGCCACAGCGGATACCGGCTTTATCAGCAAGTCATATCACCTTAGAAAACCGTACATAGGCATCGACGATCTGTATGGCAATAGCCATGCAACGTTCATTTGGAAAATGAGATATAAATAATACCTTTGCACCTCATAAGAAACTTAATATGAAAAAAATAATCTTGTCTCTTTCTGCACTTATGTTTGCAGCTGTTGTATTGGTAAGTTGCGGTAAAAGCGATCCGAAAGGCGTAGCTAAAGAATGGCTTACAGACTTCTATCACCAGGACTACGATGCTGCTAAAAAACTGTCGACAGAAGATACCAAGAACATGATCCAGACCATCCAGGGATTCACCAGCGCATTTCCTGATTCTGTAAAGCAAAAAGCAAAACAAACCAACATCACTATCAAGGACGCGAAGATAGACGGCGACAAGGCTACGGTTAAGTTCATCGCATCTGACAACCCGACAAAGGAAGAAGAATTGCACCTGGTAAAGCAGAGCGAAAAATGGCTCGTACAGTTCTCTAAGAACGACATGAGCGGAGGAGATGCAAAAGGTAACGACGCCCCTGCAACTATAGCTCCTGATGCCAGCGCCCCTCCTGCTACACCGGCTGCCGATGCCAACATGGCGCCTGATACTACAGTGAAAAAGTAATTGACTATACAATAGTTTTAAAAAGACAGCTCATGGGCTGTCTTTTTTTGTTTGGTATAAAGCTACTCTCTGTTTTATACCTTTATTGTTTGTTGTTGCACAAAATACTACCTATGAAAAAGGTCCTCTTTGTCATTATTTGTTTTAGCGTATTTGGCCTTAAAGCTCAAAATAACAATGATGGCGGCCCAAAGGCTGTAGCCTATGAGTGGTTAGTAGATGTCTATCATGAGAATTATGATAAGGCTAAAGAACTCTCTACAGAGGAGACAAAAGAAGTACTCGCTACCATTCCGTTGTTTACCCTTCCTCTCCCGGATTCCTTAAGACGGCAGGGGAAACATGTGATCATTACTATCAAAGACTGCAAAATAGAGCGTGATAAAGCGATTGTAAAATTCATCGCATCTGACTACCCAACTAAGATTGAAGAGTTGCACCTGATAAAGAAAGACGAAAAATGGCTGGTGCAATTTTCTAAAAATGACCTGAATAGTGAACCGCAGGAAGATAAGGCAAAACACAAAAGTGTAAAGCATTAGTATCAGTTATTTACTTATGCATTTTACCGTACTTTGCATTATGGCTTTTAAGCGTATTCAGCAGGAGGACTTCGCCTTCTTTTCATCTGTACTGGATGGTAAATATGTGCACACTGACGCAGAACAGATAGATCGTTGTAGCGGCGACCAGACCGAAGACCTGCGCTACCCACCTGAAATAGTATTACAGCCCGGCACTACCAACGAAGTAAGCCGCATTATGGCTTATTGCAATGAGCATAACATACCCGTTACACCACGCGGGGCAGGTACTGGCCTTAGCGGCGGCGCACTGCCGGTATTCGGTGGTGTGGTGCTGGACATGAAACGCTTCAACAAAATACTACACGTAGATAAACGCAATTTCCAGGTAACTACCGAACCAGGTGTAATAACACAGGAACTGCAGGAACACCTGAAAGCAGAAAGCCTGTTTTATCCGCCCGACCCTGCCAGCAAAGGCTCTTGCTTTATAGGCGGTAATGTATCTGAAAACTCAGGTGGCCCGCGGGCTGTAAAGTATGGAGTTGTAAAAGACTATGTGCTGAACCTGGAAATAGTACTACCTGATGGCAATATTATATGGACCGGCGCCAACGTACTGAAAAACGCCACGGGATATAACCTCACCCAACTGCTGGTAGGCAGCGAGGGAACACTTGGGGTGATCACTAAAATTGTTTTGCGACTCATACCTGCTGTAAAGCACGACCTTACATTGCTGGTGCCTTTTCGTTCAGCCATCGAGGCCTGTGCTGCAGTCAATGCCATTTTCCTTGCAGGTTACACACCATCTGCGCTCGAGTTTATGGAGCGCGATGCACTGGAATGGTCTATGCGCTATGTACAAAGTACCGGTATTAACTTGCCTGCCGACATTGCTGCCCACCTGCTCATAGAGGTAGATGGCAACAACCTGGATGAGCTGTATAAAGATGTCGAAGCAATATCAGAGCTGGTGCAGCAGTATGACATAGGAGAGGTGTTACTGGCTGACAGTGCAGAGCAGAAGAATATGTTGTGGACCCTGCGCCGCAAAGTAGGCGAGGCCGTGAAAAGCAACTCTATTTATAAAGAAGAAGATACTGTAGTGCCGAGGGCGGAACTTCCCAAATTATTACAGATAATTAAGCGGTTGGGGGCCGAATATGGCTTTCAGTCCGTATGTTACGGTCATGCCGGCGATGGCAACCTGCATGTAAACATTGTAAAGGGCAATATGAGCGAGCAGGACTGGAAAGAAAAGCTACCATTGGGCATCAGGCAACTGTTCACGGAAGTAGTAAGTATGGGCGGCACCATATCGGGGGAGCATGGTATAGGGCTGGTGCAAAAAGAATACATGGACATCGCCTTCAATAAGGTGCAGACAGACATCATGAAGCAGATAAAGCAGGTATTTGACCCCAAAGGCATACTCAACCCCGGAAAAGTGTTCATGTAGGTTTGTAAAATGTTAAAACACAACTGTTGGGGCGAGATTTGTGCACGATATTATATTTTAAGGTAACTTCGTAGATATAATTTTTTTGTAATGAAACGTATTCTTTTGTTGCTCGTACTCTGTGCATCATTTAACGGCCTGTTCGCCCAGCAGGTATACAATAGCTCAGGCAATGCACACGGTTATAAACACAAAAAAGTAAAAGGCTATGATCCCAGCCGTTTGATCATTGGTGGCACCATCAATGCCGGTTATTCCAGCGATTATGCCAATTTTGGCTTGGGCCCTACAGTGGGTTACAAGTTCACCGACATGTTCTCAGCCGGTCTGGGTCTTGGTTACCAGTTCTATAAAGCACCATTTGATATTTATAACGACGGGCTGTACGTCAGGGAGAACCTTGTGTATCCAAGCATCTGGGCAAAATTCAATGTGTTCCGCAATTTTTTCATAGATGGCGACTTTGAGTACAACTTCATCAATGTAAAAAGTTACGATGTGCTGTATGACATAAACGGTAACCCATACCTTGTAGGCGACAAGTTCAATACATCCGTCCCTTGCCTTTTGTTGGGTGTTGGCATCAAGCAGCCTATAGGTGGCAGGGTATCCAGCTTTATAGAGATCATGTATGATGTGCTGCAGCAGAAATATAGCCCTTATGCCAATATTCCTGTTTTTCGTGCAGGCATAACCACCGGACTATAATCATAATAATGTTTTAATTTGCAGGCTCCGTTACAGAAACGGAGCCTTTTTATTTACTGCCCATGAGTCCGGTCATATTGCTCACTATCATCCTCATTTACTTCTCCGTGTTACTGGGTATCGCGTTCTATACTTCGCGCCACTCCAACAACGAGTCGTTCTTTATTGGCAACCGCAATAGCAAGTGGTGGCTGGTGGCTTTTGGTATGGTGGGCACCTCTTTATCGGGCATGACGTTTATCTCCGTTCCCGGCACAGTAGGTAAGTTGGGCTTCGACTATTTTCAGGTGGTCATCGGCTATTGGTTGGGATATTTTGCAGTAGCCTTTATTCTTTTGCCGCTGTATTATAAGCTGAAACTTACTTCTATTTATACCTACCTGGAAGGCAGATTAGGCGGTACTTCTTACAAGACCGGGGCATTGTTCTTTATCCTGTCACGCACGCTGGGGGCCACCCTCAGGCTATACCTGGTGATCAAAGTGCTGGAAAAATTCGTGCTGCAGGATATGGGTATTCCGTTTGAGGCTACTGCCATTATTATACTGGCGCTCATACTCCTCTATACCTACAGAGGTGGTGTAAAAACCATTGTGTGGACCGACACGCTGCAGACAACATTTATGCTCTTGGCGCTGGTCACCTGCGTGGTCTATATACTACATGCTATGCACACCAACATAGGTGATGCTTGGATAGAGCTGACCAGTAAAGGCTATACACATATGGTGCAGCCCGATCCGCTGAAAGGCAACTACCTGCTGAAAAACCTGCTGGGCGGCGCGTTCATCACTATCGCCATGACTGGTCTCGATCAGGAAATGATGCAAAAGAACATCAGTGTCAGCAACTTGAAAGATTCACAGAAGAACATGCTCACGCTCAGCTTCCTGCAGATGTTCGTGGTCTTTATATTCCTTACGCTAGGCGGCCTTTTATACCTCTATGGCATGAGCAAGGGTGGCATCTTTCAACATGCCATGGTAAATGGCAAAGATCAGTTGCAGTTCATACTCGATGGAAAGAACATTATAGGCGATGACGTATTTCCGGTATTAGCCTTTCATTATATGCCGCCCATCATCAGCATCATCTTCATCATTGGCCTTATCTCTGCATTGTTCCCTAGTGCTGATGGTGCGCTTACCGCACTCACATCTTCCTTTTGTATAGATATCCTGGGTATACGCCGCAAGCAGGGCATGACAGAGAAACAACAGAAACAGACTCGTCTGGTGGTGCACTATACGTTTGCAGTAGTTTTCCTCATCTGTGTATTCCTTTTCAGGATCATGGATAATGGTTCACTTATACAGATATTGCTGGTTGTGGCTGGCTATACTTATGGTCCGCTGCTGGCCCTGTTCGTATTCGGTATCTTCACCCGCAGAAATGTGAACAGCATGCTGGTTCCTATAGTTTGTCTGGCAGCACCCGTTATTTGCTATATGCTGAAACAAAACGAGGGCGCATGGCTGCATGGCTATGTCATAGGCAACGAATTGCTCATCATCAATGCACTCCTCACCTTTATTCTTCTACTATTAACCTCTAAAAAAGGAAGCCCAAGGGCTAATGCATAACAATGAAAGAACAACTAACCAATATCAAAATGCGCGACTGGACCGAAACCAGGGCGCATTCCAGCTGGCAGATATTTAAAATAATGGCCGAGTTCGTACAAGGCTTTGAGACAATGGCCAAGGTTGGCCCGTGCATATCCATCTTTGGCTCTGCCCGCACAAAACCCGGTCATAAATATTATGAACTGGCTACCGAAATTGCACAAAAGCTTTCTCAGGAAGGGTTTGGCATCATCAGCGGTGGTGGCCCCGGCATAATGGAAGCAGCCAACAAGGGCGCCCACATGGCCAAAGGCGTATCTATTGGCCTCAATATCGCCCTGCCATTCGAGCAGTCCAGCAACCCATATATCGATCGCAGTACCTCCATGAACTTTGATTACTTCTTTGTGCGCAAGGTCATGTTCACCAAATACTCTCAGGGCTTCATCATGATGCCCGGCGGCTGGGGCACAATGGATGAATTTTTTGAGGTAGCTACTTTGATACAGACCCGCAAGTTCACTCAGACACCCATGATCTGCATCGGATCAGCCTACTGGAACGGCTTGTTCAGCTGGATGAAGGAGAGCATGGAAGAAATGGAACACAATATCAGCCCGGGCGACCTGGAAATGATCAAGATTTACGATACGGCGGAAGATGCGGTAAACTATATCAAGGAGTTCTACACCCACAACAAGCTGCAGCCTAACTTTTAAAACAGAGCATTACCGGCATTTTTTTAATTTTACTTTTTAAGTAAGAATATCCTGCTAATTTTGCGCCATCACATTTTTATACAAACAACAGAATGAAAAACACTCCATTTACGGAAAAACATATAGCGCTGGGCGCTAAGATGGCTGAGTTTGCAGGCTATAATATGCCTATATCTTATACAGGCATCAACGAAGAGCATCATGCCGTTCGCAACAATGCCGGCGTATTCGACGTAAGCCATATGGGCGAATTCATCCTGAAGGGAGAAAATGCACTGGACCTGATACAAAGGGTGACTACCAATGATGCCTCTAAGCTGGGCAACGGACAGGCCCAATACTCTTGCCTGCCCAATGACAATGGCGGTATTGTAGATGACCTGCTGGTGTACTGCGTAGAGCAAAACAAAAGCTATATGCTGGTGGTGAATGCCTCTAACATAGAAAAAGACTGGAACTGGATAAGCAAGCACAACACCAATGGTGTAGAAATGCACAACATATCTGACAAGACCGGCCTGCTGGCTGTGCAGGGTCCTAAGGCTACAGAATACATGCAGCAGCTTACCGATATGGACCTTGTTGGCCTGAAGTACTACACTTTTGCAAAGGGCAAATTTGCTGGTGTGGATAATGTGATCGTAAGCGCTACAGGTTACACCGGTGCAGGTGGCGTAGAAATATATTTTGAAGATAAGGATGACAATGCCGAAAAGGTTTGGTCCGAAATATTTCGCGTAGGCACACCTAACGGTCTGAAGCCGATAGGTCTGGCCGCACGTGACACGCTGCGTCTGGAAAAGGGTTTCTGCCTCTATGGCAATGATATAGATGATACCACCAGCCCTATAGAAGCGGGCCTGGGCTGGATCACTAAATTCACCAAAGACTTTACCTCACGCGCTAAAATAGAAGACCAGAAGAAGAACGGCGTTACCCGCAAGCTGGTAGGCCTCGAAATGGTAGACAAGGGTATACCACGCCACGGCTATACTTTACAAAGCGCAGATGGTAAGGAAATAGGTGTTATTACTTCGGGCACCCAGTCACCAAGCTTAGGTAAGGCGATAGGCCTGGCCTATGTAGCACTTGATCATGCAAAGGAAGGCAGCGAGGTATTTGTAATGATTCGCGACAAAGCAGTAAAAGCACAGGTAGTAAAAATACCATTTGCATAAAGTAATCATATAAAAGCGCCCTTCACAAGGCGCTTTTATTTTATAGTAAAAGCTATTTGTTCTTTTTTTGAAACAAGGCTAAAGTTTCTCTTTCTTTGCATAAAATCAACCGATCCTCATGTTACCAAAGTATAGTCGCGTATTGTTAAAACTATCTGGCGAATCGCTGATGGGAGACCGTCATTACGGTATAGACCCTAAGATGCTGGAGCAATATGCCAATGAAATAAAAGCCATTACCAATGTGGGTGTGCAGGTTGCCGTAGTAATAGGCGGTGGCAACATATACCGCGGCATGAACGAGCATGAAACCGGTATAGAGCGCGCACAAGGCGACTATATGGGCATGCTGGCTACTGTGATCAACGGTATGGCGCTGCAGGCAGCACTCGATAAGGCAGGAGTAAGCACCCGACTGCAGAGCGCCATCAAAATGGAACAGGTAGCAGAACCTTATATCCGCCGCCGTGCCATGCGCCACCTGGAAAAAGGCCGTGTGGTGATCTTTGGTGCAGGCACAGGTAACCCGTACTTTACTACAGATACAGCAGGCTCACTGAGGGCTATAGAAATAAATGCCGATGTGATACTGAAAGGCACCCGTGTAGATGGTATCTACACTGCAGACCCTGAAAAAGATCCTACTGCTACCCGCTATGATAAACTGTCATTTGCAGAAGTGATCAGCAAAAACCTGAAGGTGATGGATATGACCGCGTTCACTCTTTGCCAGGAAAACAACCTACCGATCATCGTATTTGACATGAACCATCCCGGCAATCTGCTGAATGTGGTGAATGGCAAACACGTAGGTACTTTAGTTAGCTAATTGCTATACCAACTTTATACAAAGATGCTTCGCCTGATGGTGAGGCATTTTTGCTTTCAGGCAGTTACTCTTTTACAACCTTCCGTATATCCGTCACTTTACCAAGTGCATCCCGAACGATCACCTGATACAAACCCGGCATCCAACCCGCTAGGGAAACTGATATGCCTGTTGCAGAGCTACCGAGCTTTTCTCTGTACAATAGGTGGCCACTGATATCCATGATCGTGATAGAAAGATCATCGTGAGCAGCGGCACATGAAATGGTGATATTGTCGTGGGCAGGGTTGGGGTAAATAACTACAGGCTGTGGTGTATTTACCATAGGCACTGACGCTACATTCCTGAACGTATCGTAGTAATAGATAGTAGTGTAGTCAGGCACTGAAGGAAATGTAACAAAGTTGAAATCATATTCAAACAACGTGTCAGGGTTAGTGGCCGTGTCATATTTTACCTTATAGAACGTCTGTGGCACCCATGAATTGGTGAGGCTATCAAATCCCTGAACATTTACCGTATCAGGATAGCCGGCTGTGTTGAGTGTCTTGGTCATGTTGAACATGGGCGCCCAGTAGGCATTGATATTATCGTATTGGTAGTCGCGCCATGCTGTGTTGAAGGTGTGTACACCCGTATACGCAAATGTGTCCCTGCCGGATGGTAAAAGGGCCGTACCGTTGTAAATATTAGTAGCTACTGTTAGCAGCCGGTGGCTGGCATCATAAGTATTGATGTATTGCAGTTGTTCCAGTAGCGTGTCGGTGAAAGAGGTGTCTGTGCTGTTGCCATAGCAATCTATTTGCACAAGATCGTTGGCTGCGCTGTAGGTATACAATGTTCTTGCTGCCAGATGCCATGCGCCCAGATGATATTCATAGGTACTGTCCTTCACCAGCCTATTGGTAGTATCGTAGGCAAAATACTGTTTAAATGCACTATCTCTTACCCCGCCTATCCATATGAACCAGTCACCTGAGCTGATGTTATTGGCCAAATTGAACTTATTGATGTAACTGGTGTTATTGTTGGTTACAGAATCAATGAATACGTCATGAAATGTTGTGAGGTTCTTATTAGAGTCATATGTCGCGTAGGTATTTTCGTACGGGCCATAGGTCACTGTAGTGGGGTCCAGGGTCCAGTGCATATAGGAATCATACAGCACTTGCGGCTTAGTAAACACACCCTCAAAATTGAACATGGGCGTAGTGTTGTAGGTGTAATTGTAGGGGAATATCATCGTGTTGTAGTCATACGTAGAACCATTATGCGGGCTATACGTCAGCGCCACGGAGTCTACTAGAGCATTTGCTGTATTATCGCGGGTGCTTTGTGCTATAACATGCTTGGACGTAACACCCCATGTAGTTTTAGCGGCTGGTTGTATTTCTCTATTCGCACCCATCAGAAAGGATAGTGCCTTGTACCTGACTGCTATATCATCCTTTTTAAAAGAGCTCTGGGCATCAAGTGTAACCACGGCTATCATCAACATTAAAAAAAGCAGCACATTCCTCATGAATAAAAGAATTACGATTATTTTAAAATTACATCACAAAAATGATATATCTTTAATTTTCAAAAGTTTTATTTTCAATCCTATCAATTCCGTTTTCATTGTACTTGATATAAATAATTTGTTATGAAGCAACTGATCAAAGCGATGTTTGCATCCTCTGTATGGATAGGTGGCCTGCTGCTGATTAATGCCTGCCACAAAAATGCTGCACAACAGATAACTGCTGTTACCTCAACTGCCACTGCTTCTGCCAACAAAGAGCAATCGCTGGATCAGGTAGTGACCGTGGCGGCTGTTAGGCCCGGCACCGGCGGTATTGCGACTGTCTTGTTCAACCAGAATCAGGAAGTCTTTACCATATCAGATGCTGCAGCCATTACTCAGCTGAATGCGGCATTACAAGCCAATATGCCGGTGAAGATCACTTACAACCCGTGGTCAGCAACGGTGCTGCAGGTAGCAACACTGTCTAGCAGCGAACTACTGGGCTACAGCCAGCGTAAAGCAGCCCGCGCAGCCGGTGTAGGTACAACAGTATCTTCCATGCGCTTCGTTGACAATTCACCCATATCAGAGACCGTGAATGACGTATCTGCGCTGGGTGTGCTCAATACAACAACACCCGGACTAACACCTGCAATACCTGATATGGCTACGGCCCAGCTGATGTTCAACTTCATAACCAAACAATGCTGTGCCCTGCCATCGCCATATGCATTGGACTTCTGCATCTCCTTCCAATATTGCGAAGACGGCTGCTATGCCCGCGCCCACAAAATGTGCTGGATCTTAAATAACAAATACCATTATGCTACCAACAAGGTATTCAGCTTTGCTAATGTCAGCCCACACAGTCTGAGCGTAAAAGCAGAAAAATGGGGCGGATGTTGCATCAACTGGTGGTATCACGTAGCACCGCTAGTTACTATTAATACCCCAAAGGGACCAAAAGCTTATGTGTTTGACCCGGCGATGTTCGACCAACCGGTGCCGCTGAATACCTGGCTGAATGCGCAGAAAAACCCTGCCTGCTCCTCTAATGCGTATGTAGATATGTTCAACATACAACCTACATCATCTTATAGCCCTAGTTCTTACTCCGGCTATACGTTTGATCCGGATCCGTACTATACCGATACCGATACCACTCTGGTGCATTACTCCACATTACAAACATGTCCGTAAAAGAGACTGCTGATATCTTAAAGGTGAGACCCCTGCGCATATTATGCGTATCGGGGTTTTTTCTTGTTTTGCTATTTTCCTCAATGACGTCAACAGCTGTTTGCAAACAGAAGCTGATCGTCGCAGATATCCGCTTTTCTACCGACGGTAAATTCACTACAGTCTTGTTCCTTAAGTCTGCCCGCTTTTATCAGTTACCGGTGCAGGGCAAGCACTACAAACACGATATAATACTGCTGCAAAGATCTCTGAAGCAGCATACTCCTGTGGTCATTACCAGACAGGATGAACAATCTGTCATTATCTTACACGTCTCTTCCCCTGCTACCAAAGGGCAAACACATCACCACTCCAAAAGCTGAATAATTCCTGATTATCTAGGCATGAAAGCCGGTCATAGCAGCTAAACTTAGTCAACTTTTATCTTCTGAACTTATTCGTCAACATCATTACCTAACCAAAGTAATATCTCCCTTCTGCTCCACGGTTTTTCCTCCGCAGTCAAACTTGATGTAGTAGAAATATACACCCATGTCCTGCGGTATACCGCCAAAGGTACCATCCCATTCAGGTAAGTTATTAGTGGTCTCATATACTGTTTGTCCCCAGCGGTTGGTGACACGGAAAATATGGAAACGATGATATCCCGCGAATAGGGGTCGATAATAATCGTTCTGTCCGTCAGCATTTGGAGAGAAGGCCATTGGCATTACAACAGAGCAGCAATCCCCGGGATTGAACTCCTTAGTAGAGCTCGCCTTGCATCCGTAAGGGTCTGTTACGGTTAGTGTAACATCGCTGGTTGCCAACTCCACTTTGCCCCAGACACTTGGGCCATTGTTAATGTCAAAAAACTGTGCTGGCTGCCACAGGTAAGAGTTGTTATATTCCTTATTAAGTGCAGTAAACAACACACTGTCTTCAAGGCACAACGAACCCGGGTTCAATGTAGCAAAGTCAAAGGTAGCATCAGGCAAGGCATGCACCCTTACTGTATCATACGCCATCTCCGATTGGCAGCCCTCAACGGTTGCAGCAGTTAATGTAATGACGTGTAGACCGGTGTCATTCCAGCTGATTAAAAACGGGCCGCCCGTTCCTGATGCCGCCGTTACTACATTGAGTGCCGGTGAAGATGACATAAGCGCACCATCAATATACCAGGTAAAATTGGCTGCATCCGCTGAATGTGCCGCCAATGCGAGACTGACAGTATCTCCTTTGCAAACACCGGGGTTGCTGTATGCGGATGCCGTAGGTAGCGGTATCACCCTCACTATGAAGGTATCGGTTGACGTGCATCTTCCACCAAAATTATTGATGGTAAGATAACCGGTATTGACCACCGCATTTGCTGTCTCAAACCTTAGCGTAACCGACGGGTCAGTGACCTGTGTCCCGTTTGCCAATGATGATGCAGGCGGAATAGTCCACAAATAGGTAGGACTAACGAGGAAAGAACCCAGAGACAAAACGTAGTTGATCACAACAGAATCGCCGAAACATACCGGGCTCTGATAGGCCATAGTAAATTGTGGCGTTGGTAGTATGGTTACTTTAATAGGTGCAGTATTGCTCTCACAGCCATTGACGGTCTGGCTTACGTTCCATGTGGTCCCGGCTGGGTAGTCCGGTATGTTTGTCGACGGGAGAGGGGCACCCGGCAGAGGCGAACCGGTAGATGTAAACCAGTTCAAAGTAGCACCCGGCGCACTCTCAACTTCAAGATTCAAAGGAATAGTTCCGCTGGCAAACTGGCAATAAGAGGTGTCATTTGTTGTCGGCGGTGGTGGTTGCGGCGCCACGGTTACTATATCTGTTGCACTATCGCTCACGCAGCCGAATGCGGAAGTCTGTGTCACATAGTAAGTTGTGCTTCCGCTGGTAGCTGTTGATGGAGTTGGCGCTGTTGCAGAGCCTGGTGTTATTCCCGGTCCGTACCAGGTGAGGCCTGTTCCCGAGGCCGACACCGGATGCGCAACTGCAAGTTGGCAGTATGCGTCCGTATTGGGTATTGGTGCCGCAGGAATAGGGTTAACGGTAAATATCATAGTAGCTAAGCATCCCGTTGCATTGTAAGTAATACTGGTTGTTCCGGCTGATAACGCAGTGACTACGCCGCCGCTGTTTATCGTTGCTACCGAAGGGTTACTGCTACTCCATGCACCACCGGCAGTACCGCCGGTAAGGGTTGCAGAGCCACCAACGCATACTGATGAAACACCCGATATAGTGCCGGTAGCAGAAGAGGCGGTTACCGTTGATGTAGCAGAAATAGTAACACCTGAGCAACTTGTTGACGTAGCGGTTACCGTATAAACCGATGTGCTGGTAGGGCACAGTACAACTGTAGCACCGGTATCAGGCAGTGGCCCCGACGGACCGGCCCAGGAATAACTCCAGCCACCTCCTGCACCAGTAGGTGTAAACCTCCAGCCAAGATTGGTAGCACTGAATGTAGTTCCGTTTTCACCTGTTGGACAATAGAATGTAGTACCCGCCGCGTTCTCTATTCCGGTCACTGCATACCCGCTATTCCAGGAGGTACAAGGCTGTCTATTCCCGATATAAATATCTATATAGTTAAACGTTTCATACAAGACGATCTGGGAGGTGAGGGTGTTACCGTCACAATATGTACCAGGTAAAAAAAGGTCAACCGCGTTCCAGGAAATAACAAACTGACGGCATGGCGCTACTCCGTAAGTATTGTAAGTAATATCACCGCCGCCAACATAGGTATCGCACCAAACACCCATAATTGCATTTTTCGTAGCGGCGCAGTTGCTGCCCGGCAATGGCCCACTTATGCTATACGGGTCATAGGCATTAACAACAGAAGCTGCGCCTGTAGTATTGAAACAAATGTTGGCGTTGGTACCAATAGCTATTGCGTTGTAGGTGTTTCCGAAGTAGCAAAAGCTGAATGGCAGCGTCACCAGATCTCCGTAAGAGTCGTCCGTCGTCGAAGACCAGGGAGCACCGGCAAATGTTGCTGTGGTGCCCGCGGTATACGAAAACGGCACATAGGGCACAGACGCTACAGAGTAGCTGGTAGTAGCTGCCAATGTTACATTGGGTGTCGCAGTGATCGTTGCACAAGGCGTTGCACAGTTCACAAGACCATCATTTGCCGTCAGGTTAGGGCATGCCAGCCCTTGTCCCAGAGAATTGGTAGAGTCGGCGATCGATAGAGCTGCTGCTACAAACAGGAGGTAAAGAAAATTTTTCATTTTAAGGTAGTGTACCAATGATTTCGAGATGTCATAGTGCATAATCTGCATGCACTATGATAAAATTTTATCAATAATGGTACAAAATAGAAATAATTCTACAAATCATAGATTACTTTTCGACAACTGTAACTATTTATTAATAATCAGCTTGTTTATACGAAGGGTGTAGGATATATATAAAGGGCTGTTCTTACAAAATCTGCAGTATCGCAAATGATCTGATTTGATCTATATTTTACCTTTCTTTATTTCCTCTACTACTCCGGGGTCCAGCAGTGCGCTGGTGTCGCCGAGGTTGTCGAAGTCTGACTCGGCTATTTTGCGCAAAATACGTCTCATGATCTTGCCGCTGCGGGTCTTGGGCAGGCCTTTTACAAACTGTATTTTATCGGGCTTGGCTATAGGGCCGATGATACGGGCCACCGTCTGCATAATGTCCTGGCGAATGTGGCTCTCGTCTATGGATGTGTCGCTATGAATGACGTAAGCATAAATGCCTTGCCCCTTTACATCGTGCGGATAACCTACTACAGCACTCTCTACTATACCCGTATGCATGTTGATGGCGTTCTCTACCTCAGCGGTACCTATGCGGTGACCACTTACATTAAGCACATCATCCACGCGGCCTGTAATGCGGTAATTACCTGCGGCATCACGGTAGCAACCATCGCCCGTAAAGTAATAGCCCGGGTAGGTAGCGAAGTAGGTGGTGCGGCAACGCTCATGATCGCCATAGGTGGTGCGAATGATAGATGGCCATGGGAACTTGATGCACAAGTTGCCGCTCACATCATTTCCTGTTATCTCGTTGCCTTGCTCATCTACCAATACCGGCTGAACACCGGGCAATGGTAATGTAGCATAGGATGGTTTAGAAGGGGTAACGCCCGCCATATTAGATATCAACATGCCGCCGGTTTCCGTTTGCCACCAGGTGTCTACAATGGGGCAGCGGCCTTTGCCTACATGATCATCCAGCCAGTGCCATGCCTCCTCATTGATAGGCTCCCCTACCGAGCCCAATACTTTGAGGCTACTGAGATCATGGCCCTCGAGTGGAGCCAATCCGTATGCCATGAGGCTGCGGATGGCCGTGGGTGCAGTATAGAGAATATTCACCTTGTACTTATCTACAATATCCCAGAATCTGCCGGCATCAGGCCAGGTAGGGATGCCCTCAAACAATAAAGTTGCAGCACCCGCGCCCAGCGGGCCATAGACAATGTAACTATGACCGGTTATCCACCCGATATCTGCAGTGCAAAAGTGGATATCGCCGGGGGTATACTGAAACACATTGACAAAAGAATAAGTAGTGCACACCATGTAGCCGCCGCAAGTATGCACCACTCCCTTTGGCTTGCCCGTAGAGCCCGAAGTATATAATATAAATAAGGGGTCTTCTGCGTCCATTTCCTCTGCCGGGCAATCGGGATTGCCCATGGCCTCCACTTTATTCACCTCATCGCTCCACCAGGTATCGCGACGCTTTATCATGCTCACAGGCGTTTGTGTACGCTCTAAAACAATGACACATTCCACAAATGGGCATTGCTCCAGCGCATCGTCTATTACCGGTTTTAGCGGTATCACCTTGTTACCGCGGTAAGCACCATCGCAAGTGATGATGTAGCGGGCCTGCGCATCCTGCAACCTGTCTGCAATGCTACGGGCGCTAAAGCCCCCGAATACTACGGAGTGTATGGCACCTACCCGCGCACATGCCAAAACAGCAATGGCCAACTCGGGCACCATACCCATATAAATGCATACGCAGTCGCCCTTCTTCACACCATTGTTCTTCAGCACATTGGCAAACTGTACCACCTTATGATGCAGCTCTTTATAAGTAAGAATGCAGTTCTCTTCTTCTGGGTTACTTGGCTCCCAGATGAGTGCCTGCTCACCACCTCTGGCCTCCAGATGGCGGTCCAGACAGTTCTCTGTGATATTGAGCTTACCACCTTTGAACCATTTTACATCGGGGTCTTTAAAATTCCATTCCAGCACGGTATCCCATTTTTTGCGCCACACAAAAGAAGAGGCTACCTCTGCCCAAAAGCCATCAGGGTCTGCTACACTTTTATCGTATGCAGCCTTATACTCTTGTGCCGACCTTATCTGAAACGGATATGACATAACTTTGATTGTTTTAGTGTTACATAGTTACAAATTTGCACTGTCTTCACCTAGCGATGTGCGGCAAAAGGGACAATAGTGCTATCCTATGAGTTTGGCGATCTCCTTTTCATCCCAACCCAAATGGAAGGTGCCATTGCCAAGATCCCACAGGGGCCGCTTGATAACAGAGGTATTGTCCATCATCAGTTGTATGGCCTTTGCTTTGTTGGTGATACCGGACTTATCAGCATCGCTAAGCTCGCGGAAGGTAGTGCTGCGCGTATTAATGACCTTATCTACGGGCAGGTGCTGAAGCCAACTCTCGATGGTGGCCTTGTCTATACCAGACTCTTTATAGTTGTGGAACTGGTACTTCACCTTTTTTGCCTCCAGCCACTTCATGGCTTTTTGCATGGTGTCGCAGTTTTTGATACCGTATATAGTGATCATATTATTAGATTAACCGCCAACGCTAAGGCGCGGTGTTTAGTATCCGTTTGAAAGAGGATAGCGATGTAAAGGAGTAGAAAATGAGGTTATGTGCCCTTAGTTCCTATTGGTTGTTGCAGCCCTTTTCATACGGTATAATGTTGCTATCATGAGCGTGATACCTAAGCCCTGTAACAGACCATATATAAAATCGTGCATAGGGACAAAGACGTGAACGGCCATACTACCAAACATGATGAGCATACCCGTAGCAAACATAAGTCTGAGTTTTTTAGGGATTTTCATTATTTATTGTTTTTTCAAAGTTACGCATATTGGTGATTTTCTTTTCAAGGATAAAGCGGAAAACCGTCTTCCTGTTTACTTCCGCTTTTTCTATATGATCAATATCATAAACGATTGAATTCTAAAATGTTACCTTTGCGCCCGCTACAAATGCAGAAAAATGAAACTGGAAGACGTACTGAAGAAAAGAAGTGAAAGTAAATGTGAACTGTGCCAGGCTGAAAATGGCCTGAAACTATACGAAGTAGGACCACAGGACCGTACTACAGAGGACAACTGTATCATGATATGCGATAAATGCCTGGCCCAGATAGAAAAAAAGGAAGAACTGGACAGCAAACACTGGAACGTACTGACCACCACCATGTGGAGCGAGGTGCCGGGCATACAGGTAGTGACCTGGAGAATGCTGAACCGCCTGCGCACCGAAAGCTGGGCCATGGAGTCGCTGGAGATGATGTATATGGACGACGACCGACTGGCATGGGCCAAGGCTACGGGCGACCATGAGAACGACGGCTCTGTAGACCTGCACAAGGACAGCAATGGCAATGTGCTGAATACGGGCGACACGATAGTGCTCACCAAATCGCTGGACGTAAAAGGCAGCACCCTTAATGCCAAGATGGGTGCGGTGGTAAAGAACATACGCCTGGTAGAAGAAAACACCGAACAGATAGAAGGCAAGATTGAAGGCCAGACCATTGTGATCCTTACCAAGTATGTAAGGAAGCAGGGGGCTTAGTCACTCTTCCGAAACCGGAAATTTTCTTTCCTATTATTTCCGCTTTTTTCCTGTATAGGAAGTGCGTAGCGGAAGTATACATTCACTATTATCAATGCTTTCGAGCGATATCTTCCGCTTTTCCATACCGCTGTTTTTTTTAGCGGAAATAGGAAGTGGGAGGGCCCGTGTGCTGAGAAATGTCGCCCTTCGACGGGGCTCAGGGTGACATTTCGTGAGCTGCCATACGCGCATGATCGTCCTTTCTGTGCAATCTTAAAGTATGTCAAAGAGCGGGTAAATATGCTTTACCGGTACAAAGGTGATACGGGAAAATGAGATGGGCAAAACCAATTGGCATGATGTACTGAAAAGTGGCGCATGATGACGCAATAGGATGCCATTTTGTTTTGTGTTATCTGTGGGTTGGGAAGGGGTAGTTGTGGGCGGTAAGAAACCAGCCCCGCCAGATGCGCCGTAGATAAAATCTACGGCGAAAAGGCAGTAAAGCTGAACCAAAATATAATATAGATCCCTTATTGACGTTATGGTGGCAGAAGCGCAAATTATGCCCAAAATAATCGTCGTCATCTTCCTTTATTTCTTCTTTGTTTCGTGTACTAGTTACCATGAGAATTACTCAATTGCAGGCCTCAAGGAACCCGATCTAAAGGGTAAAGTAAAATCCATAGTCGTCACTTTAAATGGAATGGGCCTGACAAACATGACAACAGTTTATGAATACAATAGAGATGGAAAGGAGATCTCCGTTACCAAATCAAACAATAATGGCTCTGTTTTATATCAAGAAACAAATTACTACAGCTTAGATGGTACACTGACTAAAAGCACAACCTCAAATAATGGTGGCTCCTCTAATAAACAAATAGATTGTGTATATGACTTAAAAGGGAATGAAGCGATCTTTTTTAATGGCATTCCGACTTATAAAGTGACCACTAAACGCAATAAAAACGGTATAGCGACTGAAGAAAGAACCTTTAGTGCTCAGGGAGACATTCTTTACAAGATCTTTTTTGATAGCAACAGAAGAAAAACAAGTGCTGAAAATTACGATTATGGCGATTTTGAATATCGAATAACCTACAAATATGATGACAAGGGCAACCTTATTGAAGAAAAAAAAATCAACCGATTCGGAATAGTTATTTGGAAAGCTCAAACACTATATGACATCAACAACAACCCTTATGAAAAGGAACAATTCAATTGGTGTGGCTCCCACCTCTCGAAAGAAAGATATAAATACGATGATAAGGGAAATCAAATAGAACGTAAACGGTTGAGCCGAAACGATAGTATAGTAGACAAAAGAACATGTGTATACTACTATGACAAAACCGGCAACTGGATTAAAAGAATAGTGTTGAGTAATAACAACAACGAACATCCAGATATAACAGAGCGAAAAATAGAGTACTATTGAAGCAATACTATTTCTGCGTCTAGGTCGCTATCATCACTCCTTCACAAACTCATTTATCATTTTCAGACCAGCTGTGTCAGTGGCCGGAGGACGTATACGAATGTTTCATTTATCATCACCAAACAATAAAATGAATTGGCAGGGGAATAGACTACCTTCGGACAAATGCCAATCATAAGCACGAATGATGTTTTCAGGAAGATAAAAGATCTTAGTAAACGCGTTCCCAATCCCCGCCCTCAAATACCGGTCATCGACATAGCCTCAGAACTACAGATGTCGAGGGACCAAATTTTTCCGTGTATAGCGGAGTTAAAGAAACTGCGCCTGATACAATGTGAGACCGCTACCCCGTCGCTTGTAAAGCTCACGCTTTTGGGTTGTACGGTTAACCGATAAATCTTTCCGCTTTCTGCAGGGCACTGCCGCCTTGCCAATACTCAGCAGCTATGAATATTAAACTGACCACGTCAGAACAGGTCGCGCTTTTGAAAGAGGGTGATATCATTAACCGCTTCCCGTATAATGCTGCAGATGGCCCGCAGGACAAGTATGATGAGTCGCGCACCAAGAATATTCTCAGTTACGAAGTCCGCTCTGTGAACCCGAAGAACGGCATGCTGTCGCTGATCGTTTCTAATTTCCGTACGGTAGTAGCTTCTCCTGTTGATATAGGGCGTCTGTTCATCAGGAATACCGACCTGATCAAAGAAAGTGTGTGGTGGGTGAACGCCTAGCCGGGTTTTACTTCGTTGGCGTTAGCGACCACGTCAGTAAGTATCTGGATTGATTCCTCTATTCCGTTCTTCATATCGTCAATGGACTGTGTGGTGCCTGTTCTATCCTCATGCTCATTCGATCCGCTGAGTTTGGAGTAGAATTTTTTCAGCACCTTCAACTCTTCCTCTGTCATATCTTCCAGGTTCAGCACCCTGTTACTGGCACCCTTGGTCGCCGCTATCAGCTCATTGAGTTTCAGCTGTATAGCCAGAGTGTCTTTATTTTGCGCCTCCTGAATGACAAAAACCATCAGAAATGTGATGATCGTCGTACCAGTGTTGATCACTAACTGCCATGTATCTGAAAAGTGAAATATGGGGCCGGTAATACCCCACAAAATAACCATCACAATTGCAGAGATAAATGCCTTGGAACTGCCCGTCAGTTTCGAAATTCTGCTGGCAAACCTGTCGAATACAGCATCGCTGTTTTTAGCTCTTTTCATATGCAAATGTTGGTTGTACATTGATTTTGAATAAAATCGTGCCATGGTGATAATGAAGCGGCTACCAAAACAATACCAATGCGTATAAAAGGGCATGAGATTTATTCCCTGCAGAATAAACTCAAGACAAAATTATCTATCTAACAGATGTTTGTGCATATAAATCAGGTCTTTATCAGTAATATTATGGGGGGATACAAGAATGATTTTCAAAAAAACTGTACGACATATGCAGCAGACATGAAATAGCCGGCATCTATGTACAAATGGTTTTTATAAGACAATAAATTGATGATATGAACGCTCTCAAATACGTTGCATTTTTGCTGGCAGCATTGTTCTGCACATCAGCGAAAGGTCAAAATAAAGCCCAGCAGCAGAATGACGAAGATGACCCCTATGAATCACAGTCCTATTTTATGGTGGGGATGAACTATCTGAGTAACAATGTCTACCTCGGAAGAAAAGACACAGTTGTTATTCCCTATTACACACCCTATATAGGCTATCACTTTCAAAGTGGGATTTATGCAAACGCACTGGTTTCCTATACAACCGCAAAAGGTGGGATTATAGATCTTACCACGCTGGAGGCGGGATACAATCATAGTTTTGGCGATCATTTTAACGGGGGCCTGGATATTGATAAGTTTTTTTATAACAAGAACAGTCTGAGCGTAAGGGCCAACACCAAGGGATCAGGTGGCGTGTATGGGCAGTACAATAATAACATTATTGAACCGCAGTTATCTTTTGACGTAAATCTAAACAGTAATTCAAAAGACTATGTGATAGGGCTTCTATTCGATCATGATTTTGAATTATTGAATAGAGCCATGCATATTGCTCCAAGCATAGGTATGATGTCGGGAACACAGAACTACTATGATGAATACTTCATCAACCGACTGAATAAAAAGAATAAGAGGGCTAAAGTAAAATCTGTTGTTTCTGACCCCAATAAGTTAGTGCCGCTGGTCTATGAATACAGCACCAAAGCATCATATATGACAGGTAAGTGGTTGTTTACCCTCACCCCTACCTATGCAGTACCATTAAATGCAGCTACAGTGACCATTAACGGTAAGACCTCGAAAGAAAAGCTATCCAATTCATTTTATATGGAGTTAGATATTTGTCATCGCTAGGCGTTAAGTTCTGTGTAAGTAATACCAGTCTATATCCTGGTCGTCTTCATTACCTGGTAGCTGTCCATCCCGACGGGGGTCTTCAAATTACTTTTCGCCCCGGCACAGCATTAATTCTTTGTTGCCTGCGAATTTAACTTCCATGCCAACAATCTCTTGTTTTGACTAACTTGGAGAGAAATTTCTGCTTTTCATTTGTGTTAAAACAATTGGCATCCGTCTTGTGTACTTAGAGATACTTAACGGTTGTTGAAACAATCAAGATCAAATATGGAACCGGAGAAGCATTATTCAAATAGGAGTGGCTGGCTACGAGCCGCAGTTTTGGGCGCCAACGATGGGATACTCTCTACTACAAGTATTGCCATTGGTGTTGCCGCAGCCACTGCTACCAGAAGCCCTATAGTTCTTGCGGCATTGGCCGGGCTTGTGGCGGGGGCCCTGTCAATGGCGGCAGGTGAGTATGTTTCCGTCAGCTCCCAGTCCGACATTGAAACAGCAGATCTGGCAAGGGAGAAGAATGAATTGGAGACAATGCCCGATATCGAACTAAAAGAACTGGCGGGAATCTATGAAAAAAGGGGATTAGACAGCCGTTTGGCGATGCAGGTAGCCGAACAGCTGACCAGGAACAATGCTCTTGAGGCACATGCCAAAGACGAGTTGGGTATTAATGAGTTTTCGACACCGAAACCCCTTCAGGCAGCGTTGGCTTCCGGCGCCTCATTTATTGCTGGTGGCCTTCTCCCTTTTTTGGTCTCGTTGTTTGCTCCTGTCCACATGATGGTCATGTTATTGTATGCATGTGCCATTGCCTTTCTTGCCCTTTCGGGCGGAGTAGCCGCTAAAGCCGGCGGCTCTGATAGAGGAAAGAGCATCATCCGGATCTGCTTTTGGGGAACTTTAGCAATGGGTGTTACAGCGCTTGTGGGGTATTTATTTGGCGTAAAAACAGTCTGAGATACTTGCTTGCTACGGTGGTGTGGTGAATGCAAAAGAACATCTGCATTCCCTCTATTCACCCCAATATAAAACCCCTAATTTGTGTCTATAATTGGATTGATATTTCTCTTTATCGTGCGCCTTTTTCATCGTTCTAACCAATAACGAATTATTCCCACAAACCTATAGCCAAACAATCACCTGAGTTAGCAACGCTCTGGCCACCGAGGCTGCCAGAGGAGGACATTTGATCGCTGCCGATCTGAATTATGCCAGAGGAAATGACCTGACCTGCTTCATTCTTTCCAACAATTTTGTATTTGCCTGACTTTAGTTGCAGGTTCAGTGGCTTTATGCCATCTGCGTATTCTGCACCGCACTGCGGTGCCAGAGCAAAATAGGGTAGCATGCCTTTGTCGATATCATCGACATATAAGGTCAACCTACCTGTTGCATTGGTGGTGTAAAAGTTAGCATTAAATATCTTTCCGGAATCGCGCTTAGTACATTGTGTAAACACGATCACAGCGAATAGGGATGCTACAATGACAACAGCGTAATGCTTCATGAGTTTATGTTTTTTGATGCCAGCTTTAAACGGCAGTCCGCTTTTTTTATTGCATCAGCTCCAGAAGGACATACATCGGTGAAATGCACTTGTCGATATTCACATTCACTTTTTGACATCGGTAGTTGAATTAAAATCGGCGCCTCTTCCAATCTATGGAAACCGCAGATCCTTTAGACATGATCACAGAATCGGGCTGCAGGCCGTTCAACACGGAAAATGCATCGCCATACATTGCGCCAAAGTCACAGTCTATTTTATAATCGATAACTGGGTTGACTTTCCACCTGGGGTGGTTTACGCGATACTCCTGACTGAGTTGCTGATCGAATTTATTGTATCCGTAGTAGTGCTCGAAGATAAACTCTTCGATACTGCCCGGCAGCATAACCTCTGTGCTGTTGCCCACATTTACTTCAATCCTATTCCACCGGTCTTTTCGCTTCCACTCATACTGCACGAATTCGCTATGGTCTGACAACTTATTGGCATGCCTGGTGGGTATAGAAATGTAGTGCTCTTTATAGAGCTTATTGGCCAGTGTGGCCACCACCTGAAACGGAACAGTTTCATTGATAAAGACGACACCTCTCTTTACTTCCGGGCCATCGACCCTTTTGACGTAAAACCGCAGGTTAACCTCTTCAAAACTTCCGAAAAAAGGAATGGGCACCCGGAAGAGGCTCGTATTGACGAACATAAAACCTACTAAGCTGACATAAGCTGCATTGTCGTAAGTATCTAAGACGACACCATGGGGCAGGTAAGGCTGTAACAGATCGGGGTCGATCTTGTAATTGGCCATTATAATATTCTCCCATCGGGCAGTTAGAAAAGTTGTAGCCATAAGACCTTGACAATAAATATCGGAGACCGGCAAAGAATCAGCATCCGGCAAACGGCTTTCGAAATAGAAAGCTGGTACAAAGGTAAAGGATATGCAGACCGCGCGACCGGGATTTTCAAACAGAACTATTCATTAAACAGGGGCTAAGTTTGCCTTTTCCGGTTGGCTTATCCAGGCTTGACAATGAGCAAGGGTGTCTGCCCGGTGGGCATAAGTAATGACAGCTTGAACAAGGTGATCCTTTACAAACGCGCGTAGTTTTTCAAATTGTGTCTCAGTTAAGCGGAATTCATCAAAAAATTCTTTGAACGCACTTTCAAGTTTACTTTTTGGAAACTCTAGGCCTTTGATATGGTATAGGTAATAGGGGTATTTTTGTTTGCTCCCACGCGACCAGCAGCCAGTAAGTTTTTTGCCCGATGGGTGATAGATAAAACGTCTCAATGGAAAGTCAGCATTATCCTTTTTGTATTGAGTGATTCCATATGCTCGGCGTTTTAAAACCCTTTGAACTTGCTCAAATAATTCACTTGAAACAAGTGGCTCGAATACACCTTTGTTCCTTTCACCAAGCCCAACTATCCATCCCGTATATATTTCATTTGATAGCATGGTGTAGAAATGTGATAATACAAACGGCTTTCCTTTGTTGTTAATAAAACCCTCTTTTACTAATTGTTGCCAAATCTCAGAAACAGGTCGCATATTCTTTGCAACTTCTTCAAAAGCTTTTTGCACGAATGGTGCAATGTTATTTGGTACAAGGTTGGTTTTTCCGGCGATTTTCATATTGGAATAACCAATTGGAGCTTGCCAAACAAACCGACCTTCACGCAACGCTTCACGCATGCCACCTACTGACCGTTCAGTTCGTACATCATTATCAAATTGCGCCACATTCGCGATGATGTTTTCCATGAACCTTCCCGCAGGCGTATCTTCAAAGTATTCTGACGTAGATTTGATTTCTACCCCTTTTACTTTAAGGGTAAGCCGAATTTGGCGGTAGTCATCAATATTCCGGGCAACACGATCTATTTTATATGCAATCACAGCATTGACTTCATTTTTTTTGAGCGTGCAATAAGCCAACATTTCTTTCAATTGCGTACGGTTAGCATTTTTTGCACTTTCACCCTGCTCAATAAAAACCTTAATTATTTCATAGCCATTTTTAAATGCATATTCTTTACATATTTTTTCTTGTGTAGCAAGACTACTGCCCTCATCAACCTGTTCCTTTGTTGATACTCGACGCATTCATTTTTTGATTGCTCAAAACAGGTAAAACCTTTCCTTCGTTAATGCATCTCGGATGATCCTTGTATTTGTCTAAAACACACTGTGCCTGCGGTAACAAGGGAATACGGGTTGGTGTATCTGTTTTCTGCCTGAAAGTAAATATCCACTGATTGCCGTCTATGCCTTTTGTAATACGGGAAGGAGTAAGTTGAAAGACATCTACGAATGCAAGCCCTGTATAGCAGCTAAACAAGAAGATATCGCGAACTTGACAGAGGCGATCAATAGCAAACTTTTTATCTGATAATGCCCGCAGTTCATCTTCACTGAGATATTCGCGAACTACTTCCTTTTTTGCCATCTTATAACCAAAGAATGGGTCTTTAGACAACCATCCAGTTTTCATACAATAGTTTACAATCTTGCGCATGTTGCCAATATATTTGATTGCACTGTTATGGTTGCACTTTCGCACACTTTTGAGCCAGAACTCAAACTGGCTTACAAAATCAAATGACAGGCTTGTTATTTCAACATCAGCTTTTTTATACTTCCAGGCGATGAAGGAGCGGGTATGCTCTAATGTTGTCGCATACCTTTTTATAGTAGCCGGTGCATAGTCTTTATTTTCTAACGCCGCTAATTGGTCATTGTGTTGCTGAAATACTTCTAATAGCATCCAGGGCTTTTCCTCTATCCCTAGAAACCTATTCATAACCATTTCAACCGTAATGGTCTTATTCGTTTCCAGCAATTTTAGACGTGCTTCTTGCACTCTTCTTTCAAGAGCGTCGAGATATGCATTAAGCGTTTTGATTGTCTCAGTTGAGCCCTTTGCACGTTGTGCATGGGAGTTCCAGCGAAAGGGTTCACACTCCTGTTTGGTCCCGATCTCTTTTCGGATGCCGTTAACCGTAAGACGCATATACACTGGTATTGCGCCACTTACATAGCCTTTGGGCTTTCTGATGTAAAATAGGATACTAAAACTTGTCTCTAACATACTCACTATTTATGGTTACAAAATTCGGTTTGTAGCCATTCGCAGACAAGATGTTCAAAATTTGAACAGGTTAGTAATCAATCAGTTAGAGGCAGTCTGGTGAGTAAATTTTAAAAATAATTTTACTCCCGAATTACTCACCAGACTTTTGCGCAAATTTGAAAGTTTTGACATTGGGCTAAAAAGAAAAAAGCCTGAAAATCAATGATTTGCAGGCTTTTAACTTCTTTTGACATTGATACTAGTGGAGCCGGCGGGAGTCGAACCCGCGTCCAAACATATGCCCGATAAGCTTTCTACATGTGTATTTCCTGATTGGATTTCGGGGGCGGGCAGGACAGGAACATACCAACCAACCCCCAATCTGTTTTGATTTTCATTCTCAGATCACAGCGTTCTGAAACCTATTCCGCTATTTGTTGATTCGGCGGCGGGGACGGCAACGGACAGCCTTCCCGGCGGCTATAAAGGGTGTCTAATCTCTGATTAGGCAGCCATGGCGTAAGAATATTCGCCTGTTGATTGTTGAGTATTCATATTTACGTGCTAATTACACAACGCACGACATGCTTACAGACCCTGCTCTATGCTGTCAAAACCGGTCGGCCCCGGTAATGCCTGCTAGTAGTGAAGAGTGAAATCTTCAAAGAACTAGTACAAAGGTACGATTTCAGGAGGTAGTAAACTTGTTAATTATTAATGTGGGTAACCTCTACGCTTAAAACTACGATCGTTAAAAAAGTGTGGGAGAGTTGATGATATTTTATACTTTCATATCACTCCAAAAACGTAAATAAATGAAAGCAATAATACTGGGTGTGTTGTTTTGTTTCGGTATGACCCGCTTTGCAATGGCGCAAAACAAGGATGAGACGGTAATAACACGCATGTTGATTGCCCAGGTGGAGCAATGGAACAAGGGTAGCGTGGAGGGGTATATGCATGGCTACTGGGAGAGTGACAGCCTGCTGTTCATAGGGTCGAAAGGGCCGAGATATGGATATACTACAACGCTTAAACGATATAAAGAGACCTACCCGGATGAGGCACATATGGGCAAGCTGACATCGACCATCATCAGTATGCAGCGACTGAGCAAGGACTATTACTTTATTGTAGGGAAATGGGCACTAAAGCGCAGTGCCGGTGATGTGGATGGCTCTTATACGTTGCTGCTTCGCAAGATAGACGGGCAATGGGTGATCGTTTGTGATCATAGCTCTTAAATAGTCGAAAGACAAAAGTAGAAGGTACAAAGCTGTTGCTTCAGTAGAGCGTCGAAAGACAAAAGTAGAAAGCTGTTGATATAGTAGAGAACAGAAAGTAAAAGTAGGATTAAAATACCTCGCCGAGGTTGACGAATACGCCACCGGAGCCACCCAAGCCAAAGCCATAGTCGATAGCGATATTGGTGTTGGAGAATTTATTGAGTTTTATACGGACGCCGGCACCCCAGCCCGGGGCAATGGTCTCGAACTTATTGGAACTCTGCTCGGTGAAAGATTCCGCATTGGCGAAGATAACACCACCGATCAATTCGTTGCGAGACACAGGGAAACGATACTCACCCTCTATATAAGCCATGTTGGCGCCGCGAAAGCGGCCTTGTATGTATCCGCGGCCTGTGTTGCTGTAAGGGTCGCCGCCTGTATTGGGCAGCATAAGGTAGGGAGGCTTGCCGCTAACCGTGAGCCACTCATATGTCCATAGGGCAAGGATATTATCGGTATTGGCTGGGAACCTGATGTACTTACGGGCATCGAGTACGAAGCTGCGCCACGTGGCGGAATTACCAAACACAGTGAGATTGGGTCTGTAGATGGCATTGACAAAACTACCCCCTTGCGGGTTAACTGAGTTCTTTCGGGTGTCGTAAAGAAAATTGAACGTAATACCTGATGCGAACTCTGTCTTCTTGAGTCCATATTGCTGAAAGTCGGTAGCTGTGGGGGGTGGATTAAGTTCCTTGATATCCCAGAAGTAATCCAGGTTATAGCCGATACCCACATAAATATCAGATTTCACCTTGCGCATTAAAGTCTGGTGGAGCCTGATGGCCGAATAGTCTATGAGGTAACCATCGTTAAGGCTGGTATAGCCCCCCAAGCCGTAAGTGTATGAAGGGAAATACAGGTATCGCCAATCGGTAACCAGGTTATAGTTATTGTTTTTGGTAAAGATGTTGGCCTGCAGGGGCAGAATTACCTGATTGCGGACCGTATAGGTGAAACTGGTGACGATCGTAGATATATTGGCGTCGGGGCTGGTCTTGAATACCGAGTTGGCCACCAACAGCCCGGCAAAACCTGTCTGCAGGGTGTAACCGGCGGCAGGCACTGCGGAAATGCGCATTTTCCCGGAGGCCGAGTCGGTATCTACTCTTTTCTGCTTTTGTTTGTCCAGGAGGTGAGAGGCCAGATCTATGAGGTCAATCTGCTTGTTGGCTACGGCATTATTCTCCACCTGCGCCAGCACAGATGACGGTAATATTGCAATCAAAGCTATTATTAATGTCCTCTGTAGCTTCAAGAATACGTTTTTAGTGTGCCTGGTCAAAGACGAGCATGGGTTTTTTTGACTTGTTTTCTTGGCAAAGGTTAAAATGTATTTACTAATGTTCTGGTAAATATTGTCACCCGGGCTGTTTTTTTGATTAAGTCGGACTTCCGACCAAGTTGTTGCCTGCGTTTGTTGGTTTGGCAAGGTACGTAAGTTGTTAAGGCAGGTGCAAGGCCAGCCCCGACGAATAGAACATTTACTTTCAGCTAGTGCAGGGATTTTTGAAAAGCATGCAAACGTGCAGTTTTCCAGATTATCTTGTTGATAGTCAATTAATTGTATTTGCACAGTGTTGCAGTATGCTTCCGATTTCTGCACTTTTTTGCAGTGGTTTTGCAGTTTATTGCAGTCTTTCAAAGAGCTTATTTGCGCAGTTTTCAGTCATCAGTTTTCAGCTATCAGTCGTCAGATTTCAGTCTCCTATGACAAGGGGTTAAGAAACTATGTCCGCTACCAAACCGGATGTTACTCTACTGGTGGCACTTTCTTCGGCAAGCTCAGAATGACAGTCGTTCCATCAGATCATCATGGTTTGGTGGTACAAAGTTGACGTGTATTTATGGGATGCGCAAAAGAAAAAAGCATGATGACCTGAAGAGTGGTCATGATGACGGAGGAATTTTGTTGCTGCGGTGATCAAGTATTTGATAATAAGATGGCAACACTCTTTGCCGAAATATATGTGTGGTAGTGTTTTTGCATTATCTATTTTGTATATACAGCTCAATACATCGACGTCTGCTTTATTTTACCCTCGCCCTACCCCCGCCCGACTGAACTCCTTTCGGGCAGGCTGAAGCTGGCGGGGGAGATCGATGCCGGCGCAGTCACGCAGGTGCTTTTGGGGAAACAATCTTCTTTCGCTAAATATGACTGACTACTATGACGAATGCCCGGCAGGCAACAAGAGCACCATCAAATCTTCGTCAAAATATCTGTCTTTCCATTTGATAGCATTCCGTTCGGTACCGTAAGTTTTAAAGCCTAGTTTGGTGTATAAGTGCTTTGCGGTACTGTTGGCCGCGATTACGGTCAGGTTGATCTGCTCGATGTCGGGCAGATGCCTTGCTCTTGTTATCACTTCTTCTATTAGCCGGCGTGCAATGCCGTGGCCGCGGTGTGCGGGTGACACATACATCCTGAAGAGTAATCCTTTGTGCCTGAGTTTTTCGCGGTTCTTTCCCTCTCTTTCAAAACTAGCCACGCCTGCTAATGTGCCATCAATAAATGCGCCTAATGTAAAGCTATCTGCCGAGCCAGTGGTAGGGAAACCCGCATGCTCCTCATCTGTGGGCGTGATCCTGAAATGTTCTTCATCACTGGTAAGGCCCTGCGTGAGAAATGCCTTGTAGGCTGCGAGGTCTATGGAGGTTAGTTCGGTTATGACTATGTTTTCTTTCATTTTATTATTCTGAAAAGCGCGTAACAAAATCCTTGATCAATTTTATCTCGCGAACCAAGGGTAGTCGTTCCTGTTGTCGGCTATTTGCCTTCTATTTTATCCTGCTTGTAGTTCTCTGTTTTGATCAGGTTACCATTGTCATCAAAATAATACCACTTCCCATCTCTCCTATAATTGATATACTCGCCTTTTTCAATCACTGAACCACGGTAATTAAACTTTTGAAATAGTCCATTGTAGTGACCTAGTGAATCTATCTGTACTATAGTATGAAATCTTTTTGTTCCGCTATCACCCCATATTTCCTCTTTTCTTTCCTTCATTGATTCATAAAAAAACAAAGTTTTATCTTCATCGTAGCAGTTAGCCTGAATTCTAATGCCTTTTCTGAAATTCTCCAAGCAAATCGTATCTCCGTTCATCCTTAAAGATAGTTTATAGCCATCTTTTACGCCGTCGTTATACGAAACGTACATTGCTAAATCACGATGCTTGTTATATTGGGCAAATCTACCCTGGATTTTATTGTCCTTTGTTGCAAACGTCCATTGACAATATTTGTTATCACCGTTATTTATGTAGTTTATCCACCTTGCATCAATAGAAAATAATCTCGAATCAAAATGGGGATTCATAAATGAATCGTCATAGTCATTTGAGAAATGGTTCGAACCAGGGGAAGGGTCATTAATGATCTCGTATGTGCCATATGGGAATGGAGATCGCATATGAGAAAGCACTTTTGCATGAAAATCTTCCAGTTTAAAACTGTCCTCTGATTCAAGCAAAACGTAGGTGCCTTTCTCTGTTATAAAATCTATACTATGAATGTTCTTGATAGGTTCTGATATATGCACCATTTTCTTCCTCAGAAAATGACCATCTAATATTAATACCCATTTATCGCTAGCACGCAATTTTACGGCATTAACACAACAGAGTGCTAAAACGGTAAAACAGACCAATATCCTTTTGTTGATCTTCATTAGCGTATGTTTACTTACAAACAGCAAATACCTCTTACTTTTTTCCTTGTGTCTGTATTTTATATAATTGCTCCCTGTTGTGGTTTACGGGTATACCTATTGATTCGTAGATATCGTCCTGCATGAGGGTGCGGACATTAAGCTTGTTGATCTTCGTGTTTTCGGCAGAGGGGTAAACCCTGTTGCTGAGGAATACGAACACGATACCGGTAGCGGGATCGGCCCAGGCACAGGTGCCTGTAAAACCCTGGTGGCCGAATGCCTGAGCGCTAGTGCGGTCTCCTGCGGGGCCACCATTGTCCGCATCGGCGCTTGGCTTATCGAACGCATAACCGCGATGGTTGAGTGTACTTTGGTATGCAGTAAACAGGTCGACAGTTGTTGCTTTAAAATAGCGCTTGCCGCCGTAGGTACCCTTGTTGAGCAACATCTGGAATATGACCGCCACATCGTGCGCGGTAGCGAAGATGCCTGCATGACCGGCAACACCGCCCAGCATAGCAGCTCCGGGGTCGTGGACATAACCATGTATGAGCTGTGCACGGAAACCAAGGTCTATTTCTGTAGGCGCGATCTGCGAAGAATCGAAACGGGTAAGCGGGCGGTAAGTGATGTGCATAAGGCCCATAGGTTTGTAAAACTCGTCTTCCACATACTTATCAATCGTCTTACCGGTTATCTGCTCTGCTACGGCAGCAAGGAAGTAGAAGTCGAGATCGCTATAGACACTCTTGCCTTTGTTCTCCAGCGGGCTGGTGAGTATGCGGCTCCATATGGTGTCTTTGTAGTCATTGCGCAGGTAGAGGTTATTGGCGACCTGTATGCTGTATTCGTCGGTAGGCTTCTTTTTGAAGTAGCCTTTTTTCTGCCTGCCTTTTTCATTTACTGTTTCTTTAAAGAAAGGTATCCAGCTTTTGAGACCCGCCTGGTGCAGGAGAATGTCTTTTATCCTGAGACCTGCTTTGTCGGTGCCACGGGTCATGGGCAAGTAGTCGCCCAGCGTTTTGTCCAGGTCAATTTTACCCTCCTCATACAGGCGCATTACGGCCAAAGTGGTTGCCAGTATTTTGGTACAGGAGGCCATGTCATAGAGCGTGTTGGTATCTACCTCTTTATTCTTGCTGTAGTCGAGATAGCCGAAGGCCTTATCGTAGAATACCTTGCCATCGCGCGCGGCTAATACCCTGCAACCCGGGAAAGCGCCGTCGGCAATGCAGCGCTGCATGAACATATCTGCCTTATCCAGCACCGACATATCTACTACCCCAGCATCTGCAGGATATAATGTTTTTACCAATTCCTTTGGCTGCTCTTTAGGCGGTGCAGTTATCTTTACCGGAGCCGGGCAAACGCTCTTGCCATCGATACATGCAGTGACCGGTAACTTGCCGCGCGCCTTTATCTTGCGCAGCAGCACATCGGCAGCAACCAATTCTGTGAGGCTATCATCTTCGTAAGCCACCATTACCGACGGTGCACAGCAAAAATACTGTGTGGCATATGCATTGCCCATCAACACGATCATCACATTGTTCCTGGTAGCTGCCTGCTGTATGAAATTCAGAGCGTCGTCGCTGATACCGTAATTGCTACCCGGTGTAAAATTGATATTATGAATGGCCACAACAACCGCATCATATGCCGTCATTTTTTCGAGCGCTGTTTTTGCAGCATCTGCCTCAAAACCCTTTGGCAACCAGATAGGTTTTATGGTGATGAACTTATCGTTCAGCTTTTCGAAAAGAGGTGTTGTCTTGGCGGCGTTGATACCCACATAGCCTACGCGCATGTTGTCGTTCATCCTAGTGAGTATCTGATTGTCGTCGCGAACAATAGTGATGGCCTCCTTGGCTGCCTGCGTGCGCATGTCATCTACTTCCTTGTTCAGGTCGCCGGTGATATTGGTGGTGTCAATATCTTTAAACTGATTAAGGCCGGCACTGTATTTGGCCCACAGTATCTTCTTTACACTTGCCTCCAGAGCGGCCTGCGGAATAGCGCCGCTATCTATTGCATTCTTTATTTTAGCGAGTGCTACAGGCACATCCTGAGAGAACAGGAGAATATCGTTTCCTGCTTTAAATGCACGGAGGTCGGCCTCGCCGGCAGGGAAGTATTTGGCCACACCCTGCATCTGCAACGCATCGGTGATCACCAGTCCGTTGAAGCCCAGCTTGTCTTTGAGCAAACCGGTAACTGCATTGCGGGAGAGTGTGGTGGGTACATGAGCAGCAGTATCGAGAGCAGGCACCTCGAGGTGGGCGACCATAATGCTCTTTACCCCTGCTGCAATCAATTGCCTGAAAGGGTACAGTTCCAAAGTATCTAACTGCTCTACCGACTTAGGAATACGAGGCAGATCTTTATGAGAATCGACATCGGTATCGCCATGGCCGGGGAAGTGCTTGGCACAGGCCATGACACCGTTCTTTTGCAAGCCACGCATGTAGGCTATTGCCAGCCGGGCCACCCAACTTTTGTTCTCGCCAAAAGAGCGGGAGTTGATCACCGGGTTAGCGGGGTTGTTGTTCACATCGCAGTCGGGAGCAAAGTCGATATGCACCCCCAGGCGCCTGCACTGTGCTGCAATGGCCGCACCCATGCGGTATACCAGGTCGGTATCACGAGCCGCACCCAGCATCATTTGTCGCGGGAAACTCTTTACACTATCCAGCCGCATACCCAGGCCCCACTCGGCATCCATAGATATGAGCAAGGGTACATTGGCTGCATGCTGGTATTTGTTGGTGAGGAGTGCCTGCCTCACGGGACCGCCCTGCATGAAGATGAGTCCACCTATCTGATGTGCTGCGATCAGCTTGCTGATGAGTTCCTCGTTGTAGCTCTTGCCGCCGGAGTATGCTGCGACCATGAACAATTGTCCGATGCGCTCTTCCTGCGACAGACTATTGTACACACTATCTACCCAGTGCTTTTTAGCAGCAATGCTGTTGTCTGTTTTTCTATCGGGGCGGGCTGTAGCTGTGCCGACAATAAATAACAGGGTGAATATACAAGCAAGGGACAGGCGGAATTTGTTCATCAAACAAAAATAATTGTATTCGGAGGAAATATCATCTCGTAAGAGATATTTTCACGCGGAGGGCGCAGAGTTCATGCAAAAAAGGGTGTTATCGGGTATTGAGGGCGCAGAGCACGTGTCTTGTCTGAATCACGGATTTAAAGGGATGACACGGATTTCACGGACAAGACAACGCAGAGGAAAGATGTCTATGATCTCACTGCAAAGACGCGGGGGCTATGTAGCATGGTGATCGCTGTCAGGAACGTGCGAAAGTGATCAATGGGCCTATGTTACCCTTATCTGCTATTCTGATAGCGGTGAGATATGCGGCTCTTATATCCATTTCTATCTTACTACCGGCACCCCATGAAAACACGGACATTCTGAATACTTTGTCTATAATAATATCGGCCATGAGCCTGCTGTGCCTGCCATTGCCATTGGGAAAGCAATGGATGCTGACCAGGCGGTGCTTGAACCTCAATGCTAGTTCGTCGGGCTGGCAGGTGTTGTTTTCCAACCAATATTTTGCATCATCGAGCAGACTTCTAAGTTCTACCGTTATCTGCCATTTATCTACACCTATGTTTTTATTAGTCTTTCTGAACTCCCCGGGCCATTTCCATACCTCTTTATACATTCGTCTGTGGAGGTTACAAATAAAATCTTCGGTAAAAATGACCTGTGGTTTTATTGAAGTTGTCATTACCCATAGGAGGGCCTGCTCTATATTTTGCTGTTCAAACTCATTCAGCTCTCCACGTGTAGTAATCGTATTGATCAATAACCCTTCTTTTTCGTCTTCGTTGAGCGGCGTTTGCCCATCAGTGAGGTATAGTTCTAATCCCATAATACCTTAGGCATTTCCTGCATGATAATTGCGGTGCGTTCCTGTATGGCTTTGTGAATTCTTTCTTTAGTGTTTCCCTGGTCTTCCAGCTTCATGGTATTAGATGCACGCAATACGATCTTTGTCGCGAGCTCGGTAGCCTTGCGCTCTATAAGTGCATTGAGTGAACCATCTTTAGGCACGAGGCCATATACCAGTTGCATATCGAGCGCCTCAGCAGCCTCGCGTAATGACCTTAAAGTAATACTCTCGTCCTTTTCCCTGCGCTCTATATCAGCAACACTTTGCTTCGTGACTGACAGTTTTCTGCCTAGTTGCTCCATAGACATGCCAATGGTAGTACGAATCGCCCTCAACCAACCGGCGGGCGGATGTACTCCATTCTGGACGACAGCCCACATCGCCATCTTTTTGTCCAAATGTTGCAGCTGCAATGTTTTAGCTTTCATTTTGTAATAGTATATTTTGACAAATACAGTATGAAAGTAAGGCAATAGTTTGACATTATTTAATAAAAGTCAGCTAATAACTTGACTTTTATATTGAAAGCATAAAAAAACGGCTGCAATATGCAGCCGTTCGTTGAAAGTTCTTTCCGTGATTATACGCCCACCATCAATGGCATCAGCAGGGTGAGCAGGTCTTCGTTTTCTACCACATCTACCGGGCGGAAAATACCCGCACGTGAAGGGGAGCTGAGGTCGAGCATTACTTCTGCACCATCGAGGTTGTTGATGAGCTCTATCATCAGCTTGGCGTTGAAGGCTATTTTCATATCCTGGCCGCTATACTGGCAACTGAGCATTTCCTTACCCTCGTAAGAGAAGTCGATGTCCTGTGCGCTGATCTGAACAGCATTACCATTGATATCGAGCACTACCTGGTTGGTGGTCTTGTTGGCAAATATGCTTACACGGCGCAGGGCGCTGATGAAATCGGCACGGTTGATGGTGAGCCTGTATGGGTTTTCAGCGGGGATAACTGCTTTATAATCGGGGAAACGCGCATCGATCAAGCGGCAGCTAAGGCTGAATTTTTCGCCGGTAACGAACAGGTGGCTGGCATTGTATGCCAGTTGCAGCACTGTAGCATCGGGCGACAGTGTAGCGCGTAACTGCTGCAATGGCTTTTTAGGCACTACGAAACCATCCTTGGCAGGGCAGCTCACATCGCCGCGGCGGAACTGCACCAGGCGGTGTGCATCGGTAGCTACAAAAGTGATGTTATCGGTAGCCAGCTCAAAGTAAACACCGGTCATAGCGGGGCGAAGGGTATCGCTGCTTACTGCGAACAGGGTCTTATTGATGCTCTCCAGCAATGTGATAGACGGTATGGTGAACGCCGAAGTATCTGATGGCGCCGGCTCCTTAGGAAAGTCGTCGGCACGCTCACCGGTGATGCGGTACTTACCTACATCGCTGGACATTTCTATAGAGAGGTCGGTCTCGTTGATATTGAAGTTGATGGGTTGTTCCGGTAAGTTCTTCAGGTATTCCGTCAATATCTTAGACGGGATACAGATGCGGCCATTGCCATCGGCATCATTCACCTCCATCTGTACGCGCATCATGGTCTCCAGATCGGTAGCAGTGAGGGAAAGTGTATTGCCGTTGAGCTCAAATAAGAAATCTTCTAATACAGAAAGAACAGTATTAGAGCTGATCACTCCGCTTATCTGCTGGAGATTTTTGAGCAATGACGTAGACGTTACTATGAAACGCATGGAGATGTATGTTTAAGACAAAGATAATACTTTGGAAGTACGGCGTGAAGTTACTTTTACGACGGTGGATAAGTAGGGAATATGAGGATAAATATTAATCTATTTCGTTCTTGCGGAACAAACCCATGACCACAGAGACGAGGGCCAGAACGAGCAAAATATGGATAAGGCTACCGGTAGTCTTGAACCAGAAAAAGCCCAACACCCACCCAAGTACCAAAATAACCGCAATAATGTATAACAGGCTCCTGAGTATCATAATTAGTTAGCTACGTAAAAGTAGTGCATCTGTGATGTAGTTGTGCAACTATGTTGTGAAAATTTTGCAAATGCCCAGCTATAGAAATGGGGGCATCTGTCCCCATTTCTATAGCTATTTTTTTAATGAATTGTTTGTTCCTTTACAGCAATGCTTTAACTGCCTCAATAACAGCAGGCAGAGCATAACGTCATCAAAAAATGGTTCAGAAGAAAAAAAGATTAATTTACAGTTACAAAATTCATGGCAACCAATATTTAAAGCCTTGAGCATAAATGAGACCAGTTGATGAGTGATGGAAAACAACATGGAAACGCCCAACCTGCGGTAGCTGCAACCACAGAAAAAAGGCCAGTATTTAATTTACCTGACAACCAAATGCATATAATCGTATCAGGTGCATGCCTGGCCGTGGTATATTTTTTCCTGCATGGCTGCATCCATAGTGATTTTGTAAACTGGGATGACCCTATATATGTAACCGCTAATCCCCTGATAAAGGATATTTCTTTTTCAGGATTGTATAAAATATTTACAACTGCGGTAGCCGGGAACTATCACCCGCTGACGATATTATCATATGCCATAGAAAATAAACTCCTAGGGGGGGCGCCCATACATTTTCACCTTGTCAATCTTTTGCTGCATCTGCTGGTGGTGTGCCTGGTGTACTGGTTTTCGTGGAAGTTGTCGCGCAGTTTCTTTGTTGCTGTTTTTACCGCGTTGTTGTTCGGGCTGCACCCGATGCACGTGGAATCGTTTGCCTGGATATCCGGACGAAAAGATATGCTGTATGCCGCCTTCTACTTTGCTGCCTGCATTGCGTACCTCAATTATATTCAAAAAGGCACCAGAGCGCGAGGGCTTAATTACGCGTTAGTCGTTGCTTTTTTTATCCTGTCCCTCTTATCCAAACCTATGGCTGTGGTGCTGCCGGTAAGTTTGCTACTTATTGATCTTCTGCAACAAAGGGCGCTGAATAAAAATCTCCTTTTTGAAAAGATCCCTCTTTTTATCATTTCGATCGTTTTTGGTTTAAGATCTGTGTATGATCAGATGTCGATAAAAGCACTGGTAATGCCCGTCCAGCGCTCCGGTTTTTTTTATCATGCTGTAACGGGGTTTTACGCCCTTTTCAATTATCTGCTGAAGCTTGTCTTCCCTGTAGAGCTCAGCTGCTTTTATCCCTATCCTAAGGTTATGTACCTGTCGATAACGGTAGCGGCAGCAATTGCTGTTATTTTATTCTTTTGGGTGTTCCTGAGAAAGAGCCGTGTTGCGGTCTTCGGCTGTCTATTTTTCCTGGTCAATATAGCTCTTGTACTTCAATTCATCCCTGTAGGCGGAGCCGTGATCGCAGACAGGTATTCTTACGTTTCCTATTTCGGGCTGTTCTTTGCCATTGCAGTTGGCGTATCTCACTTTGCGGACAAGCACCGGAACGGAGGCATTGGCAAAACAGGTATTGCCGCAGGCCTGGCGTGCGTACTGATCCTGGGTGTACTGAGCATGCAGCGGACTGCGATATGGACGGATTCTTTGCGGTTATGGCAGGATCAGCACGATCGGTTTCCGGAAGAATCGGTCGGCAGCCAAAACCTCGGGATGGAATATTTTAACCGGTTTATGGAGGAAGAAAACCCGGTGTCGGCTAACACATATGCCGATTCCGCTTATTCGCTGTTGAGTTATGTTGTATCCTCAGATTCGAGTAATCACAAGGACTTCCTGATCTTAGGAGACATGGACAGGCTGCGGGGCAACTATGAAAGAGCGAGGATAAACTACAGTAAAATATTCAGCATAAATAGTGAATTTGCCTCGGCAGCAGACTACGGGCTGGGACAGATATGCTGGAGGAATAAAAATTTAGACTCTTCCCGCTACTATTATCAATTGGCGATCAGGCTCAATAATTATTTTCCTGAGGCTCATAATGATTACGCTAATTACCTGGATGCCACCGGAAATACAGATAGCGCATTGGCCGAGTATGCACTTGCCATTTCTCAGAAACCCCAATGGTATGCACCCTACCTTAACAGGGGAAAGGCCCTGCAGCGAAAAGAAAAAAATGATCTGGCACAGGCTGATTTCAGCAAGGCCATTGAGCTTGAGCCAACCAAAGGGGAATCCTATTATTTCCGTTCGTTCTGCTTTGCGAACAAGGACGACTTTGCGGCAGCGAAAAAAGATATTGACAAGGCCAAAGAACTTGGTTATACCCAGATCGACACTTCGTACTACCGGGTCATTTCGGGAAAGTAATTTTCCTTTTAATAGACAAACCACATCCTGAAGATGTGGTTTGTCTATTAAAGTGTCTCCTCTCGTATGAAACCCCTGGCAGCATAATGCCAGGCCCGGGAACTGTGAAAGCGTTTATTATAATAGGCTTTTTACCTTTTCTATTACCGCAGGCAGGGCGCTCAGGTCCTGACCACCGGCTGTAGCAAGTGTCTTCTGGCCGCCACCGCCACCCTTGATGAGCGGGGCAACATGCTCCTTAATGATCTTTCCGGCATCGAGGCCACGTGCTGCTACTACTTTTTCGTCGACTGCCACGGCCACAAATGGCTTACCATCTATATTGGCGCAGAGCACCAGTACGTGGTCATTGAGGTGTGTCTTGAGGTCGAGACACAGTTTCTTCAGTGCATCAGGTGAACTTACGGTTACCTGCTGGCCTACAAAGGTGAGTTCATTGATCATCTCATCTTTAGTAAGCAATTCGTTGCGGATGCCTACCAATTGGCGGGCCTCCATATGTTCCACATGCTTTTCCAGCTGGTTCTTTTCTTCCTGTAGTTTTTCTATGGCCTTAAGCAGGTCTTTAGGGTTTTTGAGTTCTGAGCGCACCTTATCCAGTAATTCCAGCTCACCGTTGACGAACTCCTGTGCTGCCTGGCCACTTACCGCTGTGATACGGCGCACACCCGCAGCCACTGCACCCTCGCTGGTGAGCTTGAACATACCCAGCCGGCCTGTGCTGCCCACATGGGTGCCACCGCACAACTCTATGGAATAGTCAGGATCCATGACCACCACACGCACTACGTTGCCGTACTTCTCACCAAACAAGGCCATTGCGCCCAGTGCTACCGCTTCGTCTTTGGGCATTTCGCGAATGACCACGGGTACATTCTCACGTATCTTGGCATTTACTATCTGCTCTATCGTTGCCATTTCTTCGTCCGTCACTTTAGCGAAGTGAGAGAAGTCGAAACGCAGGTGCTCTTCATTGACCAAAGAACCTTTCTGAGCTACGTGTGTGCCCAATACCTGGCGCAGGGCTGCGTGGAGCAGGTGCGTAGCACTGTGGTGTACCTCGGTAGTAGCGCGCTTAGCGGCATCTACCTTAGCGTGCAATGGCGCAGCAATATTCTCAGGCAATGAGTCGGTGAAATGTATGGTCAGGCCGTCCTCTTTCTTCGTGTCTATTATCCTGATGCTGTCGTTGGGGAAGATGAACTCGCCACGATCGCCCACCTGACCACCACTCTCTGCATAGAAAGGGGTGGTATCCAGCACCAGCTGATAAGATTCTTTACCTTTTGATTTTACCCTGCGGTACTTTAGTACACTGGCATCAGCCTCGAGTGTATCATAACCTACGAACTTAACAGCGGCTGCATCTTTGAGTACAATCCAGTCGTCGGTATCGAGTGCTGTAGCTGCGCGGCTACGTGTCTTTTGTTTTTGCAGTTCTACCTCAAAGCCCTTTTCGTCTACTCCCCATCCGTTCTCGCCCGCGATGAGGTTAGTAAGGTCGATAGGGAAGCCGAAAGTATCGTGCAGTTCAAATGCCACCTCGCCTTTTATGATCTTGTCGGTGCTGTTGCTGCTGAGTATTTCGTCAACTATTTTCAGACCTTTATCCAGTGTTCTCAGGAAGGCATCTTCTTCTTCCTTCACCACCTTAGTTACCAGATCTATCTGCTTGTGAAGCTCGGGGAATACATCCTCGAATTGCCTGGCCAATACCGGCATGAGCTTGTACAGCAAAGGGTGTTTGAAGTCGAGGTAAGAGTAATAATACCTTACTGCACGGCGCAATATGCGACGGATAACATAACCGGCACCATTGTTGGATGGTAATTGACCATCTGCAATAGTGAAGCCTATAGCACGAATATGATCTGACAATACGCGGAAAGCGATGTCCTGCTTACTATCGGTGTAGCCATATTTTTTACCGGTCAGGTTTTCTATAGCACTGATGGTACCGGTAAAGAGGTCGGTATCATAGTTGCTCTGCTTACCCTGCAGCACGCGCACCAGGCGCTCCAGGCCCATACCTGTGTCTACGTGCTTAGCCGGCAGTGGCTCCAGGCTACCATCCTTCAGTCGGTTGAACTGCATGAACACGTTGTTCCATATCTCTATCACCTGCGGGTGGTCGGCATTCACCAGATCCTTGCCCGGTACTTTTACTTTTTCCTCTTCGGTGCGGCAATCTACATGTATCTCGCTGCAAGGACCACAAGGACCTGTGTCACCCATTTCCCAGAAGTTATCCTTCTTGTTGCCCATGAGGATACGGTCTTCTGTAACAAACTGTCTCCAGTAGTCGTATGCTTCCTGATCGAAGGCCAGACCTTCGGCTTCATCGCCCTGAAAAACGGTGACGTATAATTTGTCCTTGGGAATGCCATACACCTCGGTCAGCAATTCCCAGCTCCATTCTATCGCTTCTTTTTTGAAATAGTCGCCAAAGCTCCAGTTGCCCAGCATCTCGAACATGGTATGGTGGTAGGTATCTACCCCAACTTCTTCCAGATCGTTATGTTTGCCGCTTACACGCAGACATTTTTGTGTGTCGGCTATGCGGGTGTGCTGCGGTACGGCATTGCCCAGGAAAAAATCCTTGAACTGGTTCATACCGGCATTGGTAAACAGCAGGGTAGGGTCGTTTTTCACAACTATGGGTGCAGAGTGTACTATCTCATGTCCCTTACTACGGAAAAAATCTAAAAACTGGCGGCGTATCTCGTTAGCGGTAAGCATCTATGTATATTAGGGTGCAAAACTAATAAAAAAAGCCTCACCCTTGATTGAGCGCGAGAAAGAGAGCGGGAGCGGTAAGTTTTCAACTAGCCTTTAAAGACAAGGTATTATTCCGATAGACATGTTATTAGGACAACCGTGCCTCGGCAGGCTGAGTATAAACGCGAGGGATTGCCCCTAAGGCCGTGTGTCCTCTCGCAATAACGGACATTTATTGACTATTTTTGTCTGCAAGAGCAAGCATATGGTCCTGGTAGACGGTTTATATATCAATAAAGGCGGGGGAGCGGTATTGTTGCAATACCTGATAGAAAAGGTACTGGAGCACCCTAAAAAGGATGATTTCTTCTTTTTGCTGGACCCCCGTTTTGACATACCCACCGAACTGACCACCAATTATGTGGTGATACCCAATAAACTGAGCGAGCGCATCAAATTTTATAGACAGCACCGGAAGGACTATAGTAAGGTCTTCTGCTTTGCCAATACGCCCCCACCGTTGAAGCTGAAAGTGCCAGTATATACGTATTCTCACAACCAGAAACTGCTGGAGGCACCCTATCGCAAGTTTGAACGAAGCTTCTGGAAACTGTATGCCAAATACCTAGTCATACGGCTGTACAATAAGAATACCGATTACTACATAGTGCAGACGCCGCATATGGTAGACGAGTTGTTGAAACTGCGACTGAAAGATGCAGCACATTGCCTGACCATACCTTTCTACAACACAGAGAAGTATAAAGGCGCGCACACCCCTTTTGAGCAACGGCCTGCAGATGAGTTTGCTTTTGTGAGTACGCCATCGCCGCAAAAAAATTACCCTACCCTGCTGGATACATGGGACCATCTGCACAGCATAGGGCACACACCGGCACTGCATATTACAATAGACAATACGGCGCCAGGGCTACTAGCCAGAATAGACGAGATGCAGCAAAGGGGTATAAGGATACATAACTACAGCTATATAGACCCGCGCGAGCTTTATTTTAAATACCGTTACCTGTTGTGCCCCTCCATTATGGAAAGCTTTGGGCTGCCGCTTATAGAGGCTGTGGATAGCGGCATGAAGGTGCTGGCACCCGAACTGCCTTATGTTTACGATGTTATCAAGCCCAGCCTCACTTTTGACGCTATGGACAAAACATCTATTGCTGCTGCGGTACTTACCGCGCTTAGTAAGGAGTTGCCATTCCCTCAGGTAGTGACCAACAACCAGGTAGACAAGCTTATATCATTATTGGCCGACTAAAAAGACGGGCATAAAAAAAGCCCGCACGATATAGTGCAGGCTTTGTCAATATTATTCAGTAGGTGAATTACATTTTCCATTCTTCAACACTCGCACCTTCGCTTATTTCAATAGGTGCTGATGCCGTAACCACAGACGGCTCTGCGACTTCTGATCCTTCTACACCCTCTTCATTATCCTGATCGTGGTTGTAGGCATCGAAATCGAAGTCAGGCATGAGGTCCGTCTTCACATAATTGATGGTGTCCGTGAGGGCAGCCAAAAACTTGTTGAAATCCTCCTTGTACAGGAACATTTTGTGCCTGTCGTATCCATTATCGTCGAAACGTTTCTTGCTCTCGGTGATGGTGATGAAATAATCATTACCGCGTGTAGACCGCACATCGAAGAAGTAAGTCCTTCTCTTTCCTGCCTTTATACGTTTGCTGTATAAACTTTCGTTACGACTGTCGCCACGATCCGGGCGATTATCACTGAAGCTTTTGTTATCGTACGCCACAAATTCTGATTTTGAGTGAGTGAATGTTACACAAATTTAACAAAACAGTAGAAATATCCAAATAATTTTCTTTTAAAGTGAGATTTTATTTATTGTTAAATAAACGCCGCAAGCACTCACATTCACTGTTTTTTAAATAGTGAATATTTTGTTTTGTTGGGTTCTTGGGCACATTCCAGATATAAATCAATATTCGATTTCTGCTACAACCGGGAAATGGTCGGATGGATACTTGCCGCGATAGCTGTCGCTGAGTATGCCCCATCTTTTGACTTTAAAGTTTTTCGTGGTAAAAATATGGTCTATAATCTCACTGCCTGAGAGTTGATTGCCAAACCCATGAAAAGAAGGGTTGTTGGTATATGGGTGGTCCACATGTTCATAAGTATCTGTAACAAAACCAGATGTGGCTATTTGCCTATACCAGGTGGAGCTGTGCCCTCCGTTAAGATCGCCGGTAAAAATGACCATTCCGCTGCCAGCGATCTCCTTTATTTTTTTGAGTATAAGCTTACTGCTTTCTTCACGGGCCACCATACCTTGATGATTGTAGTGGGCATTGAACACCCATATGTCTTTACCCGCGAGTTTATCATGCAGCTTTACCCATGAGCAGATGCGCTTACAACAAGTGGCATCCCACCCAAGGGTGGGCTTATCGGGAGTCTGTGATAGCCAGAAATCACCTTTATCTTTTAATGTGAATCTATCCTTTTTATAAAAGATGGCTGAATGCTCTCCTGCATCGATACCATCATCGCGGCCTATGCCGTAGCGCGCATACTCAGGCAAGCCGTCGCTTATATCACTCAGTTGGTTCAACAGACCCTCTTGTGTACCCAAGATATCGAAGTCGTGGAACCTGATGAGTGATACCACAACAGGTGCCCGGGTGCTCCAGCGGTTGCCCGTATCGCCTGCATTATCATAACGGAGGTTGAATGTGCCGACGATGATGCGCTGGCCGGAGGCGCTTAATGAAACTATTAGTATTATCGTTAGGCAGAAGTACTTTAGTCGAAACATGATCTAATAATTAAAATAGGATCCACTCTTCAGGCAAGCTGTTTACTCTTCACCCAGTCAACGATCTGCTCAAATTTAGCTTCACCTGTTGACATTGATATCGTTGGGCGAGTCTTTTCAGCACAGTTGCATATTTAGCTTTAATATTATCGTAATGGTGTGATAGATTGAGGTTGTTGTTCTCCTTAACATTAATACCATTAAGAAACTCAAGCACAATTTTTAATCCAGTCTCGTCATCTAAAGATTCAACTTTGATCGTGAACTGCCTGATGGCTTCTTCTTCTAATTCAGCAACGCTCCTAAAAACCCATTTATATCAAAGTTGCAAGTTTATTAGATTGACTCCGCATTAATCGACAAGACAATCACGAACACCAATGAGTACTCGTCTTGCGCTCAATTCATTACACTTTGTTTACGCCTTTGGCTTATCGTGGTTGAACATCCAGTGCACACCATACTTATCAGTACACATGCCAAACGTAGCACCCCAGAAGGTATCCTGTAACGGCATTTCCACTTTGCCCCCTTCAGATAGCGCTGCAAATTCACGGGCCTGAGTAGCCTCATCTTTATAATCGAGAGAGATGTAAAAGTTGTCACCCATTACAGCATTGTGTCCTTCCCTGCTATCGGAGAACATAACCACCTGGCCGTGCATCTCTACCTGACCATGCATTATCTTGTCTTTCCAGGTGTCGCTTGTGGGCATGCCTGATTCTCCAAATGTCATTTTGCTCAACACCTTCCCACCTGTTGCCCTGGCATAATAATCCATCACTTCTGATGTATTGCCATTAAAATTCAAATAAATTGCGATCGCCATTTTGTTTACGTTTTTGTAGTTTCAAATATAATTCCTTGGACTGACCTATCTATTATCTTTTCCTTATTTCTTTCCCGTAAACCTGATGCCCAACCCGTTGCGGCCACTCAACTTTATCAGGCCGTTGTCGTAGGTAAGGCCTTCCGCCAAGTCTTCTTTCAGGAGCAATGGACCATCGGCATCTACCTCATCGAGCAAGGGCATTAATGTGGCTATAGCTGCTGACCCTATAGTGCTTTCATTCATACTACCTACCATCACTTTAAGGCCGAGCGTGCGAGCCTCTTTGATCATACGCATGGCTGGCGTTATGCCTCCACACTTGGTGAGCTTGATATTGATGCCATGGAAGCCTTCTGCGCATTTCTTCACTTCATCTTCCGTCTTGCAGCTTTCATCGGCAAACAGCGGCAGCGGTGAGCGTTGTTTCAGTTCTTTCATAGCCTCCACTTCAGTGCGTAGCAGGGGTTGCTCTACCAATGTCACACCCAGCTTTTGCAATTCGGGCAGCAGGTGTTTGGCCTCCTCGAGTGTCCAGCCTTCATTGGCGTCTACACGAAAGGGCGCATCGGTGAGGGCGCGCAATGCTATGAGTTTATCTATATCATCGGCGCTGCCAACTTTCACTTTGTATACAGGCCAAGGGTGTGCGTTGAGTTTGGCACACATCCCCTCTTTAGTGTCCATACCTATGGTATAGTCGCAAAGGGGGGTATTATCCCATTTTATGCCCAGCAACTGATAGAGGGGCTGACGGCGCATTTGTGCAAAAAGGTCCCACGCGGCTATATCGAGGGCAGCAGTAAGAAAGTGCTGCCCCGGCAGAAGGTGATGCAGAAAATGCCAGAAGCGATGAGGATCAATGAGTGCATATCGCTCTATGACGCCCCGCTTAGCTTCCAGCGAAGCCATCATGTCTTCTACTGTAATATTATAATACGTAATGGCCGGCGCCTCACCATAACCGGTAAGGTTGCCCAGACCTAATGAGGTGACCAGTGTAGGCTGGTGTGTCTTGGTGCCTTTGTGGGTGGTAAAAGGATATTCAAAAGCTAATTCGTAGCTCTGACATTTTAATTGCAACATTCGATAAAATTGCAACTATTTTTGCTACCGGAAAACTTCCTTTATGCCAAAGATTCCTTTTTGGGTGTTTATTGTTATTGCAGTGCTGTATTTCACCTCTATACGGGTAGACACCATGGATGTGGATGCCTCGCAATATGCGGAGATGAGCAGGGAGATGCTGCACAGCCACAACTGGCTGCAGCTGTATGACCGCGGACAGGAATACCTGGACAAACCCCCTTTCCTGTTTTGGGTGACCGCATTAAGTATGAAAGTGCTGGGCGTCAATAACCTGGGATATAAATTACCCTCTATCCTATTCGGGCTTTGGGCCATATTTGCTACTTACAGGCTGGCCAGACTGCTGTACAATGATACTACTGCCCGCATGGCGGCGCTGATACTAGCTACCTGCCAGGGCATGTTCCTGATGACGAATGACATACGCTGCGACACCATACTGATGAGCTGGGTGATCACGGCTATCTGGCTCATTAAAGAGTGGGATGTGCAACGCAAAATGGGCTGCCTGCTTGGCGGTTTTGCAGCCATAGGTATGGGTATGATGACCAAGGGCCCCATAGCCCTGATGGTGCCCATATTCTGCTTTGCATCAGACTGGGTACTGAAGCGGGAGTGGCGAAAGTTCTTTCATCCGGGTTATCTTTTAGGTATCCTCATCATTGCGCTGATACTTGTGCCTATGAGTATAGGCCTGTACCAACAATTTGATCTGCACCCTGAAAAAATGGTGAATGGCAAGACCGGCGTATCGGGCCTGCGCTTCTTTTACTGGGGGCAGAGTTTCGGAAGAATAACCGGCGAGAGCCCATGGAAGAATGGCGCTACCATAGGCTTCCTGCTGCTGAATATGCTGTGGTCTTTCCTGCCATGGATATTTGTTTTTGTACCAGCTGTGGTGATGAATGTTATCAAGGTCATTCAACAAAAATTACGCTTACGTGCAGATCAGGAGTTCATTACTACCGGTGGATTCCTGCTGGCTTATCTGGCATTGGGATCATCGGCCTATCAACTACCGCACTATATTTTTGTAGTGTTCCCTCTGGCCGCGATCATTACTGCACAGGCTATTGCTGCGGCTATAGAGCACAACACCATGGCTGGCCTGTTTAAGCTGATCAGGCCGCTGCTGTTCGGCATCAGCAGTATACTGCTGCTTGCTGTGGCTATCCTTATTAGCTATGTTTTCCCATCGGGTGTTTTTGCTATCGTTCTGTGGGTGGTGTGCATGGCGCTCTGGCTGTATCTGGCTTTCAGTAAAATGGTAGCTGGCAAGTTGCTTTGGCTGCCTGCTGCGGCTATGATCATGGCGAATATTTTTGTGACCAACTATCTATACTATACCCTTCTGCAATACCAGGTGGGTTCGCAGGTGGGGCGTTATATAAAAGAACATGATGTCAGTAGTGTAGGCTTCGTTATGTATAAAATGGACGATCCTGTAAACTCCATTAATTTTTATGCAAATAAAACACTTACCGCCACGGACACTCTTATAGAGCTCACTGGCAGAAGTTACGTCCTGACTATGGACAGAGGTATAGCAGAACTCAAAAAAGCTGGTTATAAAGAGGCATACAATGATCATTCCAATATATGTGGTCATTCTTATTACATCATCAAAAAAGGCGAACAATTTAAAGTGAGTGAGCTTACAGCGCCATTCTTAAATCCAAGAACACGATCTACAGAAACAAAGCCATATTACTTGTTGAGGCTAGAATACTTAATATGCAATTGAGGATTTAATCGAAAATTACCGGGTGCTATTTAAACTGCTTGAAGAAGTATTTGACGTTATTCTCCTCCAGTATCATTTCACCTTTCTGGCATTTGAGCACTTTTATCGTTCGGAGATTTTTACCATTGACGTCGAGGGTCTGATCGGGAGTAAGGCTGCGGATATACCATGAAGGGCTGCTGGCTCCATCTTTACCGCAATACAGGTATCCCTGCTTATCGGGACTGGTGCCCGGCCCAGTAATATATGCCGATTTTATTTCCTTGTCAAAATCTACCGTAAGGCCCTCTTTGCTTACAGTTCGCTTGTACACCGTCCAGTGGCCTATCATCTGATCTATGCTGGTGACGGGTAGCACGGAGTCTTCCTTGGTAAGCACAATAACCTGAGCGGTATCGGAGGTATCAGGGGTAAAATAGTAAATGCCGTTAGGGTTAGCGAAAATTAGTTTGTTGGGCTTTTTGAGTGCAACGGTGTAGGATACTGTACCAAAGTCCAGATGGTCGTCCTCGTCATACGTGTATTTGCCCTTGTAAATGAATCCGTTGCGTGTATTGTAGGTAAAGGAATCCCGGAGCCGGAAGGTCATGAACATGGTATCGGTAAAGGCAACATCTGTTGAGTCGGGTTTCTGGCGCTTTATCTCTACCCAACGGCCACCGGGGGCCATGTGCTTGGGCTTGTGCTTATCCTTGCCCCACAATAGCAAAACAGGGCAAAGCAGGATCAGTAACAACAGTATCTTTCTCATATTGATCAGGGTCAAAAGTAAAAAGTCAAAACTTAATAAAACGGAAAACTTTTTGGCGTGCTTTTATTTCCTCGGCGTTTCCCGTTAATTTTAACGTACGGAGCGATGACATACCCATCCCGATAATTTATGAGCGACCATCTGCACATAACGCTGATACAACCCGATATAGTATGGGAAGACAAAAAGGCCAACCTGGAGCGCTACGAAGCTACCCTATCGTCTATAACCGGGCCGAAGCAGGTAGTGGTGCTGCCGGAGATGTTCTCTACGGGCTTCAGCATGGCGCCTGGGCGGCTTGCGGAACCAATGGATGGCCCTACCGTAAGATGGATGGCTGATATGGCCGTAAAGCACCGCATCATCCTGACAGGTAGCCTGATTATAGAAGAGGGTGGTAAGCACTACAACCGGATGCTGTGGGTGCAGCCTGATGGCCGCATAGGTACATATGATAAGCGCCACCTCTTTGCCTATGCTGATGAGGACAAACATTATACACCGGGCGATACCCGCCAGATAGCGCAGGTAAATGGATGGCGCATCAATCTGCTGATCTGTTACGACCTGCGTTTCCCGGTATGGGCGCGCAACCTGGGGGCTGAATATGATGTGCTGCTGTATGTGGCCAACTGGCCGGAGAAACGCAGCCTAGCCTGGCGCACGCTGCTACAGGCACGGGCTATAGAGAACCAATGCTATGTGGTGGGTGTAAACAGAGTGGGTACGGATGGTTCAGGATTCTTATATAAAGGAGAAAGCAGTGTTTTCGGGCCGCTGGGGGAGACCATATGGCAGCAGGCAGATGTGGCCACCTGGCATACTGTGACACTGGATAAAGCGGAGATAGAGCAAACACGCACTTCGCTGCCCTTTCTTAATGATGCGGACAAGTTTATGCTGGTGTGAAAATGTTCACTCAGGGTAGTATTTCACACAGAGGAGGTAGAGCCGATGCGTTGTCTGCGAGTTGCTT
>Ga0164297_10000125_pt1 | contig 94358 bp, 92 predicted proteins | sample GEODES058metaG_FD_113539 | JGI IMG/M metagenome (GOLD analysis project Ga0164297, IMG submission 113539) | Dystrophic lake water microbial communities from Trout Bog Lake, Wisconsin, USA - GEODES058 metaG | ecosystem: Environmental > Aquatic > Freshwater > Lake | place: USA: Trout Bog Lake... | reverse complement strand
TATCAAATTTGTCTGGGAAAAATCACGCTTCTCATATATCTACGAGATCATCCGGTACGACTATCACTTTGACGTCGATTGTGGGGCCACGGTATTTGCAGATATTATTTCCTGGATCAAAAATAACCCTGTAAACTGTGGCCCCAATTATCGCTGCAGCCAGGAAATGTCGTTGCGTGTGCTTAACTGGACATTTGCACTACATTATTACCGCAACTCGCCCCATCTTACCGACGAAGTTTTTAACCAGATGCAGTATGCCATATACTGGCACATGCACCATGTATATAATAACATAGATTTTTCAAGAATAGCTGTAAGGAATAATCACGCCATTACAGAAACACTTGCATTGTACCTTGCAGGTATGCTTTACTCACCCCTTCCCGGTGCAGATAAGTGGAAAAAGAAAGGAAAGCAGTGGTTTGAGGACGAGATAAAATATCAGGTGTATGACGACGGTACGTTCCTGCAGTACTCTATGAACTATCATCGCATTGTAGTGCAACTGCTCACCTGGGCAATAACCCTTGCCGATCATAACCGGGAGAAGTTTAATGACGACGTGTACAAAAAGGCAAAGCGCTCATTCGTATTCCTGCGGACATGTATGATAGAAGAGAATGGGTACTTACCTAACTATGGTGCTAACGACGGTGCTTTGTTCTTTAAGCTCAGCAATGCGGACTATCGCGATTACCGCCCGCAGTTGCAGGCACTGGCAGCAGCAATAGGGTCTGAAGCAAAGTTTTACGATTCTATGGAGGATCAACATTGGTATGGGTTATTTGAAAATGCACGAAAAACCTATGCTGTAACAAACGGTGCTTTTTCCTTTCCGCAAGGGGGGTACTATATCATAAGAGAGCCGCAAACGCTGACCCTTATCAAGTGCGGAAGCTATAAAGACCGGCCCCAGCATGCGGATAATCTACACATAGATATCTGGTACAAAGGCGAGAATATATTACCCGATGCGGGTAGTTATAAATACAATACCGATGATAATACCATTCGCTACTTCAGTGGCACGGCATCGCACAATACGGTGATGCTCGATAACAAAGATCAGATGCTCAAGGGTGGTCGCTTCATATGGTTCTACTGGTCGCAGGCAAAGGCAGCTGATCTGACGGAGAATAGTGATAACTACTCATTCAGTGGAGAGGTAAGTGTATTTACGTATATCGACAAAGGCATCACACACAAGCGTTCCGTTATCAAGAAAAAAGGTAAGCCGGAATGGGAAATAAATGATGAGATAACCGGCTTGCCCGCAGGAGTACAAATGAGACAACTTTGGCATGTACTCACGCCGCTCCTGAAAAAGGTAAAGATCACTGCATTTGAAACCAAAGGAATGCAGGAATTAAAGTATCAGAGACAGGAAGGTTGGTATTCGTCTAAATACGGAGACAAAGAAAAAGATACAGAGCTCATATTTTCCACTGAGTCCAACGCTATAAAAACGCATGTGGAAATTAAAGACAAATAATTTCATACTCCTTAGCCGCAATACACGATTTCAAAGAACTATTTTTACTCCCGAATGAACGTACTACTGATACATCAATATTTTCTCGAAGAGGATGACCCGGGTGGCAGCCGTTGGAATGAGCTTACCCGTGTATGGACAGAAATGGGGCATAGTGTCACTGTGCTGGGCGGTATGATGCACTACAACGGCAGCGAGAAAAGAGAAGAGTATAAGGGCAAACATTTCGTGCAGAAGAAACAGGGAGCTGTTAACGTATGGCGTTGCCATGTGTCAGAGTCCTATAATAAGCACTTTGTAGGCAGGCTGTGGGGCTATTTCTCCTTCATGTTCTCATCACTTTATGCTGGCCTGTTCAAAGCAAAGGGGAAGTTTGATGTGGTTATAGTTACCTCGCCGCCATTGTTTGTAGGCGTATCTGGTTACCTGGTCGCTCGTCTGCGTAGAATGCCGTTTGTTTTCGAAGTTCGCGATCTGTGGCCGGAGTCGGCTATTGATACAGGCGTGTTGACCAACAAGCTGATCATCAAGCTGGCTTATTGGGTAGAAGGGTTTATCTACAAAAGGGCGGCGCTGATCAATGTGCTTACGCCGGCATTTTACAAAGCATTGAAGGAGAAGAAAGGAATACCCGATAAGAAACTCATACAAATATCTAATGCCGCAGACTTCAGTCTTTCCGAAGAGCTGTTGCGCAACTTTGATCCCGTAGCTTTCCGTAAACAGCATGACCTCGATGGCCGCTTTGTGATCACATATGTAGGCGCGCATGGTGTAGCCAATCACCTGGAGCAGGTACTTGATGCAGGCGAAGCATTGAAAGACACCAACTTACTTTTTTTATTGATAGGACAAGGAATGGAAAAAGCACGGCTGGTGAAGATGGCTGAAGAAAGAAAAGTGACCAATGTACGCTTCCTCGATTCTGTGCCTAAGGCAGAAGTGTTCCGTTATATACTGGCGTCGGAAATGGGCGCATCTGTTCTGAAAAGGGTAGACACCTTTAAGACGGTATACTCCAACAAGACATTCGATTACATGTCTTGCAAGAAGCCGATACTTATGGCTATTGACGGCGTGTCACGCGAGCTGGTCGAGGATGCCGGTGCAGGAGTGTACGTGGAACCTGAAAATACAAACGAATACAACCGCATCATACGGCAATACCTCAATGACCCCGAGCGACTTAAACGCGAAGGCGGGAGTGGTTACCGCTACGCTAAGGAAAACTTCGACCGCGAGGTACTGGCAAAGAAATACATTGGTTTCATAGCAGAGATAGTAAAGAAGAAATAACCGGTACCGGATGAAGAGAAGTTTTAGTTCACGCACTTACATACAGGTCATCAAGCCATTGGCCGATTTTTCAGTGGCATTGGTGGTGTTCAGTGTGCTTTCTCCCGTCTTTCTTGTGTTGGTTCTCCTATTAACTATTGCCAACCACGGAAAGCCTTTCTTCTTTCAGTCCCGTCCGGGCAAGGGTGGTAAAATATTCAAGGTGGTAAAGTTCAAGACAATGAACGACCGCAAAGACAAAGAAGGTAACCTGCTGTCAGACGCCGAAAGGATGACTGCAATTGGCAGCTTTATTCGCAGGACATCGTTGGATGAATTGCCACAGCTCATCAATGTTATCAAGCGGGATATGAGCATTGTAGGCCCGCGACCTTTATTGGTAGAATACCTGCCTCGCTACACTCCCGTGCAAGCTCGCCGGCATGACGTACTACCCGGCATCACCGGGTGGGCACAGGTAAATGGTCGCAACGCCATTAGCTGGAAACAGAAGTTTGAGTACGATGTATGGTATGTCGACCACATAAGCTTTGCGCTCGATTTCAGGATTTTGCTCCTTACCCTCAGGAAAGTATTCAAGTCAGAAGGCATCAGCTCAGGCACCTCAGTTACTATGGAGAAGTTTATGGGCGAGTCATAGGACATTGCCCCATACGTACAAAAAATAAACCCTTAGCGTCGCTCAGAAGAAGTATTTTATTAAATGTATCGGGAACTCCGCGCCTGTGTGGTGAAATTATCTTGCCTCATGCTGTTATCTTATAATATGCCAGCGCAAACCGTATCTCTCCAAAAGAATAGTCATCGCCCAGCAGATCTTTCAGCGGCCTTAACGCGGCTGTCTGCTTCGTAGCGTTGATGATCTCAATGATCTTATCCAGCTTTCTTTCGGGCACTAATTTGTAAATATTTATTTCTCCGGTAGCAATAAAAGCACTCAGGTGGGTTTCTATCGTACTCACAGATAGATTCCGTTGCCCGGCTATCTCCTCTATGCTCAGCCCCTCTCTGTAAAGCGATAAGGTGGCATACTGGGTGTTGGAAGCGCTGGGTTTGTCGTCCTTGTTTACCTCGCGCTTTTTGGTGGTCTTTTTTGGCCCCTTAAGGTGCATGCGTGATGCCACTTTGTTAGTATGCACATAGTGCTGCAGGATCTTTAAGAATGCACCACCATACTTGGCCACTTTATAGTCGCCAAATCCGCTGATGTATTTCAGTTCGTCAAAGCTCACCGGGAAGTAGGTAGCCAACTCGGTGAGTGTATTGTCCGGCACAATGTTGTAGGCTGGTACATTGGCAGCCTCGGCCAGGTCATACCGAATACGCCTCAGTTCTGCCATCAGGTTGTTATCATAGGTAAGCTCTGCTTCTTCTTCGTCGGTTTCTTTTTCGGTCTTTTGCGATACCAGCATCAGCCTTGTTTCGCCCTTCAGTATCTTTTTGCTCTTATCGTTCAGTTGCAGTGATGCATACTGGTCGTCTGTTTTATTCAGGTAGCCATGGTTCAGCATCTGCTGAATGATCCATTGCCATTCTTCTTTTTTCAGTTCTTTACCTATACCATAGGTCTTCAGGTCCTTGTGGGCGGCCTGTATCTTCTCACTGGCCGATCCGCGCAGAAAATCAATGATATACCCTGCCCCGTATCGCTCACCGGTGCGGGCTATCGCTGACAGTAGTTTCTGTGCTTCTATAGTGGCATCCTTTTGCTCCAGCGAGCTCAGGCAATAATCGCAGCTGCCGCAATATGCAGGAAAAGGTTCACCGAAGTATTGCATCAGGTATTGCCTGCGGCAGCTCTCTGCTTCGCAGAAGTCCTGCATTTGCCTCAGTTTCTTCATCGATACTGCTGTCTGCTCGGGGTTACCGTCCACAGTTGCAAATCGTTTCAGTTTGATGATGTCACCTGTCGAATAGAACAGGACGGCATCACTTCTCAGTCCATCCCTTCCCGCACGGCCCGTCTCCTGGTAGTAGCCTTCTATATTCTTAGGTACATCATGGTGTATCACATACCTTACATTCGACTTGTCTATCCCCATACCAAAGGCAATAGTGGCCACGATCACCTTATACTCATCACGTTGAAAAGCTTCCTGTACACGGCTGCGCTCTATGGCGTCCAGCCCTGCATGATAATACGCTGCTTTGATACCTAAGGCATGCAGCTTGCCTGCTATCTCTTCCGTCGACGAGCGGGATAGTGCATAGATGATGCCGCAGTCATCCTTACGCTTCAGTATATAGTCGGCTATCTTACCTATCGTATTTTTCTTGGGGCGTATATAGTAGTATATATTCGGCCTGTTGAAGCTGCTGATAAAAACCTTCGGATTTTGCAGGTCCAGCTTCTTCAGTATATCGTCTTGTGTTAGCTTATCGGCACTGGCAGTAAGGGCTATCACGGGTGTGTTGGGGAAACTTTGCTTCAGTATAGCCAACTTCAGGTACTCCGGCCGGAAGTCATGTCCCCATGAGGAGATACAGTGCGCCTCATCCACCGCAAAAAGCGAAGGGTTAAGATTCCTGATAAGCTCTATGAACGAGCTACTATTCGCAGGTATACGTTCCGGCGCTATGTACAGTAGTTTTATCTCACCCTTTTGTGCCGCTAACACTACACTTCTCTGCTCATCTGCGCTTTGCGACGAGTTGAGGAAGGCAGCATGTATACCGTTGGCCAGCAGCGAGTCCACCTGGTCTTTCATCAGGGCTATCAGCGGCGATACCACTATTGTAATACCCGGCAGTAGCATCGCAGGCAACTGATAGCAGATACTCTTGCCGCCTCCTGTAGGCATAATACCCATAACATCATTCCCCGATAGCACGGTCTCAATGACCGCACGCTGATCCAGTCGGAAATCGTCGTAACCAAAAAAATGTTTAAGTGCTTGCTGTAGTTTTTGTGGAGTGATAGTTGGCATAAGGGTAGAAAATAGAAAACTAATATTCAATGGACTTTCAAAACTAAAGGGTGTATCTCAACGGCCCCGGCTTTTAAGCCGGGCGGTAAGATAGTAAAAGGGGATGCTTTAGCCAAAACCCGTTTAGGGTATCAATTACATTGTTGGCACTAGGTGTCGGCAAAAAAGGTACTATACAAACTCCATCCCGGTAACAATGAGGTTACTGCCGCCGCGTGCCAGTATTTTGCCGTTCAGGTCATACACATGGCATTCCACATTGATGATTTTTTTGCCTACCCTCATCACTTTTGATTCTGCTCTCAGGCGTTCACCGGCTTTTATGGCATAGAGAAAATCTACATTGAGGGTAAGGGAGGTATAATGGTTATTTGAATCCAGGCTTACTACTGCCCAACCTATGGCCTCGTCTATCACCAGGCTCATCATGCCACCATGAATGTTGCCATAAGGGTTGGTCATCTCAGGGCGCACCATGATGTTCAGAACGGCTTCGCCTTTTTCTATTTTGTCCAGGGTGATACCTAGCCAGTTGCCAGCAGGCGATCTCGAATCGGTAACTTCTTTACCTTCATAAGTTTCTTTGATCCATTGCAGCACCTGCCCCTTTGGTATCTCTCTGTAACCCATTTTGTTTTCTTGGTTTTAGGTGGCAAAGGTACGTCACCGGGTAAAGGAATGTCAACAGGAGATAACGAAAATGGAAATATGGCTATAGATATAGGCATGCATGTCAGAAAATTGTTAAAGTTGAGTAAAAATAGTGTCAACAATGAACTCAGGCGTGCTTTTTGCGTCTAAAATTTACAAATATGGTTCATATGAAAGCAAAAAATTTGGCTCTTGCGGTTGCTATGATAGTTGGCGGCAGTGTGTTCTTCACTTCGTGTATGGAACGCGATCGTTATAACACTTACCCCAATAATAATTATCCCAACAACAATAACAATACTAGTTCCACCACCTTCGATGAAGAATTTAACGGCAGCGATCTTTATGGTTGGACATTCTCTGACGCAGCCGATTCCGCTTATGCAAGCATTGCAAACGGTACCTACCAGTATGTAGACTATAGCAAGGTTAAGTCCAATATGTCCGTAGTGAGTACTAACATCAATACTGCGGGTAATTTTACCATCCAGACAAAGATAAAAGCAGACAATATGATGGGTCTCATATTTGGTGCATCATCTACCGATAATGGGTATGCTTTTTATGTTGATAGCGCAGGATATTACTCTTTATACAGGGAAGGTGCAGGTACCACGGCGTCTACGCCTATCATCCCATCCACACAAGATACTACCTATGCGCTAAAGAAAGACTGGAATACCCTGGAAGTAGACCAGACCAACGGCACATGGACGGGATATATCAATGGTACCTTGGTGTTTACTATGGCTGCGCGCACTATATATGGCAGCAGCTTTGGGTTCAAGGTATTACCAACTACCATAGGTTATGCCGACTACCTGACTGTCAAAAACGACTAAAATTTTTTTATAATTAAATGTCCCGCTCTGATCGATCAGAGCGGGACATTCGTGTTTAGTTCATCTTTTTACTCCTTCTGATCCTAAGCAGATCAAAATCAGTGACGGGCCATAGCGCTCCTCACACTTATTGCGAACGTAAATTTCTCTGCGTCTCCGCATCTTTGCGGTCAAACCCTCAAGCCATATTTAATCGTTCTTAACTTCAGTGGTCACGGTTGTTGTCCTTGTTACCTCTGAAACTGATGTCTTCTTACCGCTGAAAATGGCTATCAGGATGATCACTAACAGCACACCGCCACCTACCCATACCCATGGGTTGTTCATCAAGTCCATGGCAGCAGGCGCTGTATCAGTAGTGCTGCTGGCAGAATGTGTGCTGGAGCTTTGCGATTGCGTGGCATCTTGTGCAAAACTTTGGATACTTCCCATGATGAGGACGCACACAAGTATGAAGTAATAACGGATGTTGGTGATTGTTTTGTTCATGTGATATGTATTTAGTTATCAGGCAAGGTTAAAAAACAGTGCCATCGAAATATAAGCGGGATAAAATCGCGCTTGGCATAGTTGTAGTATCAGTTTCCTTAAGAACAAACAACACGATCATGAAATTATCAAGACTTCTGGCTTATGGAGCAGCAGGTATCATAGCAGGGCTGCTTATTGAGAACAAATCCATGAACATTAAAGAGAAAGTAGCCTGCAAGGCGCGTCAATTGAAAAAGAAAGCTGCCGATTTAGGCCACAAAATGGTTTAATACATTCATTATTAATTGAAAATCACGAAATTTGGCCCGTGTTCAAATATTTGCACATCGGGGTAGTTTCGTTTTTACTGCTTTTTGCATCGTCATGTAAGAAGGATGTACTGCATTGGCAAAAAGTCCAGGCTATAAATAGCGGCACCACCTCGCGGCTGAATCATATTCGTTTTTTGGATAACAACATCTGCATCATTGGTGGTGGTGAAACGTTTGCAGAAGCCAATATTCTAAGATCGGTTGACGGTGGGTTTACATTTGTAGCCAATTCTTATCCGCAAGCAGGTAAAAGCATGCTCGGTATGTGCCTATCTCCTTCCGGCAACCTGTATTTATGCGGCACAGACGGCACCGTGCTCCATTCAAACGATAGTGGTAAGAACTGGCGGTTCGACCGTATCGGAACCTGGGAATATTACGTTGCAGGTGCATTCCCAACCGACGACACTGGGGTTTTTGTTAGCTCGACCCAGCAAAAGTCGAGTACCATTACTCAGATCGACAGCGCTTTTCATATTTTGGATGAACAAACATTTTCGTTCGGTCTGAACAACATATACATAGTCGACCCCGCCGTGGCCTATGTGGTAGGTTATGGTGCTGTAATGAAGAGTACCGACCATCGTCATACATGGAGGGTGCAAGACCCCATAGACGATAACTTCACCGGAATGGACATTCATGGCGATGAAATATGGATGTGCGGCGCCAACGGCAGTATTTACCACACGATCAATGGTGGCCAGCATTGGGATAGGTTAAGAAATGGTAATGATATTACCAAGGTGCATTACATGCTTCGCTGTATCCTATTCAAAGATGAACTTAATGGGTGGGCCGCAGGTGATGATGGCAAGGTGATTCACACAGATGATGGGGGTAACCACTGGGCCGAATACGATCAGTTCACCACAAGCGCTATACGCAGCCTGGCCATTTGTCCTAATGGTGATATTCTTGCTGCGGGTGACGGCGGGGCATTATTTCGTATCACTCCTTAATTGGGTTTTACTTCACTACTTTGTAGATCTCACGCCATGCATACCCTTCTTCAAATCTCTTAAGTAGCGTTATTTTATTCATTTGTTTCAGCGACGCAAGTGTCGCTTCATCCGGCTCATCGCTGGAGTAGATGTAGTAACTTGTATTGGCCGATATTGTTTGCTCCGTTTTAGCAAATACTGGCCCCGACAAATATCCTGCTGAGGGTTCCGTAAGGTCATATTTTACGACACAGGGTGCTGCTATTTCCGAATCATAAAGGTGGTTTTGTTCACAATACTTAACTACATTTTGCTCAGTATGAATAGCATGAGCACAGTTAAGGTCGTCATTTTTCTTCTTACTCAGAAAAGGCAAAAATAAAGAAATGGATATCGCTGAAACGGCAATGGGTATCGATAGGGAGATGGAAGACAATGCTATGTCAATGAGCGTAGCGGCAGCTATTGCTAATACCGGTAACGCCGGTAGCATATAACGGGGGATAAAGAAGTTGATGGAGCAGAACAATATAAACAGCAGCATGTAAATTGCCAGCAACGGGGCTACCTGATTGATTTTACCTGCCTGGTAAAACTTCTTTTTCCATAAAGCAATGCCCAGTGATATCAGTGAAAGCAGTGTGAGGACGTTCCTGCCTGAGTAAATAAAAAGATAGGCAAAACAAACAGGTATTTTTTCAGTAATGACATTTTTGTCAATAGAGATGTAACTGAGGTGTAGCGGGTAGAAGAACCATCCGTACTGTAGTTTTTGCAGGATAAAAAAGATAGCAACAATGAAAACTGGCAATAGGTTGATAAATATTTTTCTAAGCCCCCCACGCCAATCTTTAGTTTTTATAACACCGATACCATCGTAGATGCATAACGCCAACGGCAACACTATGCCCGATTCCTTAGTAAGCAACATACAGGTAGTGACGAGAACATATAGCCATCTATTGTTGTTGAAATAAGTGTACAGGCATACTACGGTCCAGAATGCCATCAACACCTCCGGAAGTACAAAGGTCGCTTGCGCTACAAACCCCACCTGCAGGCAAAGAAATAGCGATGCTGTAAAGGCAACCCTGGCCGAAAAGAAACGGTTGCAAAACCGATAAACAGCAACGATCAGGCAAACAGAGATGAGTAGTGCAAAGCTATGTCCGGAAACAAGACTTGTGCCAAACAGCTTCATCCAGGAAGCAGCTAGGAAATGAAAAAGTAAAGGATGCCCTCGCGACAACTCAGGCGGCAGGGCATTAGGCAGTAGGCTTGGTCCATGGTTATACATGGCGCGTACCGCAGCACTATAGGGCCACGCTTCATCCCAGAAATACGGCAGGCCCAGCATATGCATTTTGAAGGCAATGAGGCAAAACACCAGCAAACCCGTTGCGGCAGGATAGATGTATGTTTTGTTATTTGCCATGGTCATATAGTGCTTGTTTTGCCGGCAATTAAAAGCTCATGCCCAGGCCAAATTCTGCCAGCTCTGCTACAGAAGAGTGGGTCTTTAAAAATGCGCAGAGAAATAGTTCTTTGATCGGTCCATGCTCTTTTTGTACAAGATACAGATTGCCGCCAAGCTTTTCGTACATGATGCCTTGCACCTGGTACGCCTGGTGCAGGTAATATCCTGCTTGCAGTACAATGCCTACTCTTCCCATCAAAAACTCATTACCTATGAATACACCGGTTTTATAAGAGTGTGCAGCTTCGGTGCCGGGAGGCACAATGCCTGCATTATTACGCAGCAATGCATAGATGTTCTCGTGATAAGAATAGTCAAAACCACCAAAGACTTTGTTCTTACTTATCCAGCGTTTACTCACGTAGCCGGTAGCAAGATATATCGGATACAAAGGGCCGCCTGGCACGGTAGATTCATCATAGGCCATCGTCAGGCGGAAACTCGCCAGCCACCTCTTGCTCAGTGGTTTCAGATTGCGGGTAATTTTCTTGGGGTTAGCTGTAGTAGGGAAATACTTTATCCCTATGTGCGCACCCACAAGGTTGATACCCAGGTTGGGTTGGTGATAAGACGCATCCGATATGTGAGAGAAGTTGACGCCCGCCTGCATATCCCAGTGCTGGTTAATGTGATAACGAAGGTCCATCATAAAGGATGCATAGTCGTTCACATGGCTGCCAATCGCGTTATTGAGGGTGTCCACAGGAGCTGTTCTGCTATAGTGCTTGGTCACATAGCCTACGCCATCACCTATGCGTATGGTCCATTCCAGCTTATCACCGGTAATAAGGGGTATCACCATATTGGGATACAAGCTGAAGCAGCGGCCGTAAATGGAGTCTATGCCGTAGTTAGTATAGGTAAAACCGACACCAATAGTCGGGTACCTGCGGCGTTGGTGCCACTCTTTTTTGCCAAATGTTTTTTGGATAAAATTAACGTCCAGCCCGGTAGTAAGGTCTGGTACCGGTAAATGGAACTTTGGGGTGTGTTTGATCACTTTGCCGGCAAATGCATTTACCTCTATACCAAAGCCTGCCCACTTGGTGCTGTCTTGAGCAGCACACAAAAGAGGTAGGGTTAAAAAGCAACAGATAAAAAAAATAAAATGTAACGAACTACGTCTCATATTGGTTATGCGGACAAATATAACCTTTTTTGTAAACCGTATATGTTGATTATAAGGTCATAACACTTTTTGGGGTGTAGCGTCGGAAAGGTGCATTTTTAGCCACCCGTAAATATTACCTTCGCAACCCCAAGAATTGATGTACATGACAGAATATGTGAACGGCGTATCAGCCAAACTGAATTTGAGAAAACAGGATGTTACCGCAGTATTAGAACTACTGGCAGAGGGTGCAACTATACCGTTCATTGCGCGCTACCGTAAAGATAAAACCGGGGCGCTCGATGAGGTGCAGATACAAGCTATACAGGACGAAGCCAACTTTCAGAAGGAGTTTGCCGAGCGTAAAGCATTTATAGAAAAGACAATAACCGAACAGGGTAAAATGACCGAAGAACTGCAGACTAAGATAAATGCAGCGTTCACTATAGCTGGTTTGGAAGACCTTTACCTGCCTTATAAGCCCAAACGCAAGACCAAGGCGCAAACAGCACGCGAAAACGGACTGGAGCCTCTGGCTTTGCTCCTCCTGGAGCAAAAGAACATCAATAGTCATACCGAGGCTACTGCTTATATTAATGAGCAGGTTAAGTCCGCCGACGACGCCTTGCAGGGTGCCCGCGACATTATTGCGGAAATGGTCAATGAGCACGCCGATGTTCGTGCACGTATGCGTAAACTGTTTGAGAGTACAGCTACCGTGCAAAGCAAGGTGCTAACCGATAAAGAGCAGGAAGCAATTAAGTACAAAGACTACTACGACTTCTCTGAACCTATAACTAAAATACCATCACATAGGTTGCTCGCCATTATGCGTGGCTTCATGGAGGGAATGCTCCGCATGACAATAGCGCCTGTAGAGGAGGAAGCATTGGCTCTGGCTGAAGCTGTCTTCGTGACTGCTCATAATGATGCAGCAGAACAAGTGAAAAAAGCGGTAAAGGATTCATGGCGCAGATTGCTATTGCCGGGCTTGGAAAGCGAGTTCCGCGCTGCTTTGAAGGTGAAGGCGGATGAAGAAGCCATTACGGTATTCGCAGAAAACCTGCGCCAGTTATTGCTGAGTTCACCGCTGGGTAGTAAGAGCTTATTGGCCATAGACCCCGGCTATCGTACCGGTTGCAAAACTGTATGCCTTGATGAAAAAGGTACGCTGCTGAAGACAGAAGTGATATACATACACGAGAACAACCGCATGCTGGATGCGGAACACAAAGTGCGCTCGCTGATAAAGCAATATAACTTGCAGTGCATAGCTATTGGCGATGGCACCGCTGGCCGCGAAACAGAACAGTTCATCAAGAAGTTAAACCTTGGCCTGCCGATATTCCTCGTCAATGAAGATGGCGCATCTATATACTCTGCCTCTGCAATAGCGCGTGAAGAATTTCCCGATGAGGATATTACCGTACGTGGTGCAGTAAGCATTGGCCGCAGGCTTATGGACCCCTTGGCAGAATTGGTAAAGATAGACCCTAAGAGTATTGGCGTAGGGCAGTACCAGCATGATGTGAACCAGGTGCGTCTCAAAGAGAGGTTGGACCAGACTGTAGTAAGCTGCGTAAATACTGTGGGTGTCAACCTCAACACGGCTAGTAAACATCTGTTGAGCTATGTCAGTGGCATAGGTCCATCTATTGCCGAGAATATCATCGCCTATCGCAACGAGATTGGTCGTTTCACATCCCGTAAGCAACTCATGAAGGTGCCTCGCCTGGGTAGCAAAGCATACGAGCAGTGTGCCGGCTTTCTGCGCATTAAAGATGGTGAAGACCCCCTTGACGCAAGTGCGGTACACCCGGAAGCATACAAGATAGTAGCCGATATGGCCGGCGACATAGGTGTAGATGTAAAGTCGTTGATTGGTAACGAAGAACTGGTGAAGAAGGTAGAGTTGAAAAAATACATCACACCGGTTACCGGCGAACATACGCTGAAGGACATCATCAATGAGTTGAAAAAGCCAGGTCTTGATCCCCGCAGCGAGGTGCAGCAATTCGAGTTCGCCGGCATCTACAGTATAGAAGATGTGAAGACGGGAATGATAGTGCCCGGTGTAGTCACTAACATTACCCGCTTTGGTGCCTTTGTGGACATCGGAGTAAAGCAGGATGGCCTGGTACACGTATCTGAGATCGCACATAAATACATCACCGATCCGGGAGAGGTGCTGAAACTCAACCAGCAAGTAATGGTATTGGTAACAGAGGTAGATATAGCCCGCAAGCGCATAGCATTATCTATTAAGCAGGCGCAAACACCACCTGCCAATACGCCAAAGCCTAAGCAGGGCGGCCAGCCTCCACGCAAAGACTTTAATAAACCTAAGGTCGAAGAGCAGAAGCCACTGAGCATGAACGATGCCCTCAGTATGCTCAAGAACAAATTCGGCAAGTAATAAAGGAGCATGAAGCGAAAAGATGTCACCCTGAGCCTCGTCAAAGGGCGACTTCTTTTCGCTTTTCATCGCCCCCGCCGCACTTGTAATACATTGTAAATCCTGGAGCAGTACAAAACGAGCCTTAGCGTCGGTCAACCTAACCTGTTACATTTGTTTGGAAATCTTTGCGCCTTAGCGTCTCCGCGGTGAAATAAAATTTAACTTCGTAGCACAACCACCATTCCATGAAAAAGCTGGCATTACTGGTCACTATATTTTGTTCGTTGAAAGCCGGCGCACAGCAGATACCGGCCTGCAATGCTTCCGATATCATTAAGCGGGCTTCATCTGCCGATACTGTATATGTGATCAATTTCTGGGCTACGTGGTGCATTCCCTGTGTGCAGGAATTGCCGGAGTTCAATGACCTCAATACACACTACAAAGACAAACCAGTAAAAATTGTATTGGTCAGCCTCGACTTTAAAGAAGATTATCCCCGTAAGCTGGCTTCGTTTGTAGAACGTAAGCGCCTGCTGCCTGAGGTGTTGTGGCTATCAGATACCGACCCCAATAAATTCATTCCCAAAATTGAACCCGATTGGCAAGGCTCTATCCCGGCCACCCTTATCATTCAGCCCGGCAAGTACCGTAAATTCATCGAAGGGCAAATATCTGCCGCACAGGTGTCCGGGCTCATAGACAATGTGATGGCTGGTAAATAATATTAGGCAATGATATACGAAATGCAGGAACAATGCAAATAAAATGAATATCAGCTACGCTATTATTAAGGGGTTTCCATTCAGGTAGCCCTTTTTTATTATCTTTAACTATACAAATCAGGATATTATGACGGATTTCAATAGGCAAGTCGAATTATCGGGAATATTCATTAATAACAATAATTATCTTCATGCTTACCTTGAAGAATGCAGAGATAATAAGTCCAATATTAATTTAGAGAAATTCTCCCATTTATCTAAGGCCGTAGAAGAGTCTAGGAAGCGTTTGGAAGAACATATAGTAAATACACAAACAGAAAAGACAGCATGAACCCTGAACAGATAATATTGTTGAAAAGTCAGTTATTAGCTAAAGGCTATACTGAGGAGCAAGCAAATGATATGATTGCCATTCTGCAAGCAAATATTGACCATAAGAGTATTATTTGGGCTGAAGTAATTAAGGAATTAGTCTCTAAGGGATTAGACAATGAATCGATTCAGAAGGTATTGATAAATTACTCTGAAAAAGCTCAAACCTTACAAAAGCTAGATGTAGAAAGTCAAGAGAAGTTTCATGCTTTTTTGACCAATCTGAATATGTGGCAAAAACTCTATAGCCTTGCATTTATTATTGTCGGTGGAAGCGTTATTTATCTTTTGGGTAGTAAGAAAATAATCGGACAAGAGACTAGTCAGATACTATTAACTATGATTATCACATTAACGGTAACAGATGCAGTAAGTACATTTCTCAAGGCATCTAAGAACGAGAGCGAGTAATCTCTCTATTGCGTTTGTTCATGCTATTAGTATTCATAATGGCAGCTACTAACAATGAAATAAAAACCACCGCTACAATTATCAATACCCCAATATCCGTCTTGTTCATTTCATTAAGTTTTATAGTTATTCACAGATAAATATCGTGCCAATTACTATGCAAAGATACGGATATTAATTACTCAACCACTACTCCATCTGCATCAACGGTAGGATTATTTGGAGTGTTTGGTTTGCAGATAAGTTGAGCGTAGGTTAAACGCTTGCCTTTACTCTGTTTCATTGTTTGAATGAACTTAGCTACATCGTTTGTTTTGCGGAGGTTGAAACGGTACTCAAATTCGTAGCAATAGCGGTGTAGGTGTTTAGGGCTTACCTGATGGTAGATGCCGTAAATGCCCCTGTTTAAAAGGCTCCAAAAGTTTTCTACGTTGTTTGGTGAAAATGCCCCGCTTTTGTATTGACCCTCCCCGTGTTTAACGACAACATGAGCATAATCCTTCCCTAGTCCTGAATAACCTAACCATTCGTCAGTAACAAGTATTGACCCGCTTGCCACTAGAGCCTTTATGATAGGTTTTAAAGTCGCAGCCTGTGTATTTGGGATAACCGTAGTTCGCATCAACCCACCTGTCTGCATGATACCCAACACGGGTGTTTTATCCTTGCTGCTACGACCCTGTGAGCCTTCTATTTTCTTGTCGGCATGGCGATTCTTGTTTGCACCACCAATGTATGTTTCATCGGCGGCAAATACGCCCTGTATCTTTCCGTCTAAAGGTCTAGGTGAGAAAGCGGCACGAACCCTATGCAATACGAACCAACCGCTCTTTTGGGTTATTCCGAGGTCTTTGGCTAATTGGTGTGAACTGATACCCTTTTTATGTGCAGAAATGAGATACATGGCAGCGAACCATACCTGCAAGCTGATTTTCCCGCCACCGAAAATACTATCGGTCAGAACGGAGAACATTTTCTTACATTCCTTGTTGGAGCATTGAAAATCCTTGTACCCCTCTAGGTCGGGGTGTTTTAAACGAGTGGGTATCTTGTATAGCTTTTCGCAACCACATTTAGGACACTTTGGGTTGCCCTCCCATCTGATGTTTTCAAGGTACTTTACGCAGGTTAATTCGTTGTTGAAATATCGTTGCAACTGTATAAGGTTGCTGAAATTCTGTATCATTTCTACTTTCCGAGTATGTATATGCTATCTATATTCCAATTTACGTGCCAATTGTTTATAAAATTGGAGAAAATGAAAAATAAATTTCAAGAAAATTGGAATTAGGAATTTTTAATCCAGTACATTTGATATAAGACAAAATTGACAAGGCTTGAAATGACATTAAATGAAAAAGCCGCAAGTGACATTGCGACTTTTTCCTTGGTTTTGAACAGAAGGGCTAGTCCCCCGACTGATAACACCTACAACAAAGACTGAAAAGACTACAGTCTACAAATGTAAGTGTTATTTTCCTTACTGGGCGTGGCTTTCAACGTTTTGCGATTATTTTTTTAACGCTTTAAATTTATAACGACTACTACATATTTCTATAGTGTGCATACAGATGCATAGAGCAGCCATTAGCGGCTTCAAAGGAATATTATTAGTTAAATTTTAAAATTAATGCTTATGTACCCCACAATTCAGGGTTATGGGATAACCATTTCAGGCGAAGCGGCAATGATAGTTGCGTTTGCCATAGCCGTATCGGTTGTCCTTTGTGCAGTGCTTTAATGCTGCATACTTATTTCAGAAATAACGGTCGGCAGAATGCCGACCGTTATTAGTTTAGTACATATCAGGCATATCTCGTTGCCCTAGTTTGTAAGCATAGAGGTATCGAGGTTTTTTGCCGACCATTCGGAGCGGGGTAACGCCTAGCAGAACGAAATTCAGGAACGCTTGCTCCGTTGCTGATTCATCCAACACACTCACAAAAAGACTCGCTGAATTTTCGGTGTCGGCGTGTTGTGTTGATGACATCCCGACCCGCCAATCCTTGTACGGTGGTCGAACAATTTTCCCGAATACCCGCATGAGATACTCCACATTCGTTGACTTGATAGAGGTCATAGGTTATAAAATTTAGTTTTTCGGAATCTTTTTGGCGCAGTCAATACCTATTAAGCCTATCTCCTGTTCTCGCTCTTGTTCAGTTATGGACTTAAGCCTATCGAATGAACTTTTGTTTATGAGTTCATTCATCATGCAGTCACAGAAATCATCAACTTGAATATCGCTTGCATTGGGCTTTTTCTCTCGAACCATTGACCTTATTTTATCTAAAAAGGCATTGATTATCTCTTGTGTCCAATCTCCGCTAGGAACGGGGGAGGCAAATAAGTTTTCTACTGCCTGATTTTTATCTATTGTAGATTCAGAAAGCGTATTTTGATTATAATCGGTGAATTGCGGAACTACACGATTGTCGATAAAATTCTTTGTCGTTAGGTACACGTCCGCTATAGTCATTACAATATTCAAATAGTCGTTTTTAGGTATTAGGACAATAATGTACCTGCATTTCGTATCTATATATGATAAGTATGCAGGATTTAGGTCTTTAATACCTTTTTTTTGATACAAAATATTTGAAACCTCAATAACAGCCCCGTCAACATTTTCATCTGCAATTTTAGGCAAAACCCTATTGATTAGTAGCATAATTGTGGGGTCAACGTTAGAGTGAGATAGCAATAGATTTGCCGATGCAATGTACATCGGGTATGTAGCTTTGAAGTCAGCAAATAGCTGCTGCCTATTTTGAGCGTATGAAGTATTTGTAATAATTAGAAGTGCTAATAATATCCTTTTCATGTTCTTTTTTTAAAGTGTGGCTATTTAATTAGAGAAATCATTTTCACATCTTCATACGTGCCGTCCTTAATTTTAATGTAGTAGATACCCGATGGTTGAGTAGAAATGTCGGTTGAAATATCATTATCATTAGTTGTGGTTGTTAAAACATTTTGACCTAATGAGTTGTAAATGCATATCTGTTTCGAATTCCCCGTTTTTGAAAACCTGATGGTGAATTCCCCGTTGTTAGGATTAGGAAATATTATTGCAGATTTAGTAGAAGGGTCTAATGTTGTAATTGCGGTTGGTGAAATATAGCTTGCTGCATTAAGAACAGCACAGTAACCGCATATCATTCCGTAACCATAGTATTCATCCCATCCTGTAGTGCCAAGGTCGTAAACGCTTTCTTGAAGTATTGTTCTTGCTTCTGCATTTGTGAGTGATGGATTTACATCGAAAACTAGAGAGGCTAACCCCGCAACCATTGGCGATGCCATAGACGTTCCCGCTTTATATCCGTATGAGTTTGAGGGTAACGTACTCCATATGTCCCAAATGCTTCCATCGTTATTGCCGCCAGGCGCGGTGAGTTCCTGCTTTGCTCCGTAGTTTGAAAAGGCAGTAGAAAATGTCGGGTAATAACTAATGGGGTCAACACCTACTGAACCAACAGATATTACAGAGGTATATCCCGCAGGATAGAAATTTTCGTTAGAAGCATCATTACCTGCTGCTGCAACTAATAGCTTGTTGTGGCTCCATGCATTGTCGCAAGCTGATTGTATCGTAGCGTTAGGGGCGGTTGCACCGAAACTCATATTAACAACTCTGACTTTAGCCTCAACAGCCATGTCATTTATGGCATTTACGATAGCGGTATTATCGAATAGTGTTTCACCATTCTTTACAGCCTTAGCGAAATATACGGTATCGTTAGACACTCCTGAAATTCCAATACTATTGCTTATTCTTCCACCCGCTATACCCGTTACATGAGTCCCATGGTCTTGTGTCCCCGTTCCGTCAGGCATAACATCCGAATCCATGTCGGCAAAATCGTACTCGTAAATTGTTCCGATATCAGGGTGTGTGTAATCGCAAGCATTGTCTATTATGCCAATCCATTGACCCCATGCGCCCATGTATGCAGTACACCATGCAGAGTCTATTGCGGTAGTGTGGATTGACCATTGCTTCCATCCTGAATTTGGATAATTATATGGGTCATTAGAATAGCAATCCTCTTGTCTGATTATTGCCTCAGGCTCTATGTAATCAACTGCATTGTTTTGCTTACCATCCTGTATTATTTGCATGACCTTATCCTTGCTACTATTCGGCACTTTGAATACAAAGAAGTTGATAACTTCGGGGAACATACTCTTGCTCGTTGTTGACTGCAACCCGTATTTAGTAATCAGGTCGGAAATGGCATCTGAGTTCATTCCTGATTTGAGACAAATGATAATACTAGTAACGTCAACGGCATTCCAATATGCTTGATTGTTTTCATTTTCTATTGCATACCAATGGTGTTCGGTAGGTTTTGAAACTTGAAATTGTGGGAGTGGTTTCCAAATATCTTTTGAGGCAGGAGTGAGTTCTTTTACCTGAGCATTTGCTTTATGGTAATTAGTAGATAGCACTAAAAATAGTGCTAGTAAAAAAGTGGTTGATTTTTTCATCGATTGATTGTTTTTTGACTGTGAGGGTAAAAAATAGCGTTACTGAAATTCTTACGCTATCCAAGGCTTTCCACAGCCCTTATACGCACAAGACACAGTAACGCCGTCACAGGCGTACCATAATCATGTGTTGCGTATAAGTCAATCGTGGAAATTTTGGATAGCAACATCCATGTTATAATACTAACATTCTATCGGTATGGTTGTCGTTCTTTATCTAATCATAGGCTTTTTGTTTGGTTACATCAAGGCAATACTTATGCCAATTTTTTGTTCAGGTCGTAAAGCTAAAGAGAATATTCAGATTAAAATATGTGAAGGAGATAGATTTTATAGCTAATTATTACCTTTACCCGACACGCTTGCAACACATGCCTACCACCTCAAACAAAAATAGTACGTCTATAGGGCTACAAAGCCACACCAAGGGTATCGAACTAGAGGGAATGTTCTGTGAATACATGAAAAATGAGTTGGGCTATCACAAAGCAAGGACACGGGCGCAGGTCTTATCAGACTCAAATAATAGAGGAACGAATGTAGATGTGATTGCGGAATTAGTAAACGTAAGGATTAGATACGTAAAATGGTGCTTTTACCTATTGATGTTTCTAGCAGTTAGTTACTCAGTATTGAGTTTTTATTTAGCGGAAGAAAACGACATGCAAAATGCCACTTATTTGTTTTACTTCTCTGTGGTGATATTGTTTTTTGGTATTGTTGCCATCATTATCTACGAAAAGAATAACGTTCAGCATGGGTGGGCAGAGTGCAAGAATCAGAAAGAAGCAATCAGTACAGAGCTAATGCAAATAGCAGAAATGAGATTTAATTCATACAAAGTCACAAAAGATAAGGAATATAATTTCACCAAGTTATACTTCGTTTCGGCTAATGAATTTTCAGAGGGGGCTTTGAAATTTGCGAAGGATAAAAACATCACATGTTATAAACTGGAATGTGGTAACTTTGTAGAAGTCATCTATTGGTGATATTTACTAACCGCAATATTATAATTATGAATGCTTCATCAACACCGCTTACTCCTGCCCAACAACATAAGAAAGATGCACTTTTATTTGGTGCGGGTTTGGTTTCGGGTATTGCTTTATTGACGCTCATTTTCCACAAGAAAATGTTTGGATATAGCGGTCTTAAATAAGGTTTATGTCTTCTAAAAAGAAAACCCCATCAAAACCCAAGGATAAAAAGGGCAGCAAATACGACATTACCATTGCCGTTGATGCCACCTTTAATGACCTCTTACGTGTGGGTGTTGGGATTCCTCCAAAAGAAAAGCAAGACGAAAAGGATAAGAAACCTTAACCTACGCCCTACTTAAATTACCATTTATTTATTTTTTACAAATGCTTCCTGCATTTCGTATATCATTGCCTAATATTAATTGGTAATGAAAATGTCGTTTTTAGGGATCTTCGCGCTCTTTTACTAACACATAGTGTATACCTCCTTAGCGCCTTAGCGTCTCCGCGGTTAAATAAAATAAGTCATACAGACTTTACACACTTTTGGTACCCTGATGTTTACTTTTGCGCAATAAAAACAATAGCACAACACCATTGGCACTTCTGTCCTCATACAAACGCATCAACACCTTTATTCAAAATGAGAGTTTTGAACCATTGGTGAGTTGGGGTTTGCGTATGGCCATATCCGGCACGGTACCCATCATTTGGGGCTTAGCCACCGGCCGGCTGGAAGACGCCACATGGATAACCCTCACGGCAGAAGGTATCTCATGGGTAGAGATGAAGGGCTCATTCAACTGGCGGGTACGCACATTGTTCATCGGTGCATTGCTGGCCATGGTGTGGGGTGTGTTGGGAACGGTAACAGGCGGTAACATTTGGTTGAGTATCATCTTTATGTTCATTGCAGCGTTCATGGCCACATTGCTCAAGAATCTTGGTGATCGCGCCAGTGGCCTGGCCATATGTGTGTATCTTATGTTCATCATTTGCAATGCTTACCCCGATGTGGATATCGCAGATGTACGGCACCGCATCATCCTTATATCCGTAGGGGCAGCATGGCCTATTATAGTGGGTATCTCTGCATCACTGCTCATGCCTGTGCAGCAGCCTTTCCGCAGGCAGATAGCCCTTATCTGGCGCTCTATATCTGCATTGGTTGATACCATCAGCCGCAGCGCGGTCGATAAAGACGCCGCACGCGAGATATACCTCAAGGAAAAAGATGTACGCACGGCCATCGACAACTCCTTTGCATTCTACGGACGAATGGCACACCAGGCCAATAAGAACGACAATCGTCAGTATCAGTTATTACTCCTCCGTAAGAATGCAGCCCTCGCCGCTGTAAATATTATCGCCATTGCTGATCAGATGGAACACATCAATGTGCCGCAGTTAGAGGAGTCTTTGCGCGTAAAGGCGGCTACCTTATTCAGTGCCCTTAAGGAAGCTATAAGCCGCATGTCCGTTTACGTGCTCACACTGAAGACTGAAGAAAAGTTGCTGACAATTTCACAGATCAACAGGCTGAAAAAGCTAACCACGCTTATCAGGGAATATCCCCTCGAAGAAGGCACCCAGGAAACCTTAGCCATACATAGAATATTGCTACTCACTGGCCGCACGGTAAAATTGCTGGAGAGCGCTATACAGCGTATAGACCAGATGGGCGAGGATGTGCCCGTATTCAGGTCCTACTCCCTCATCAAGACGATGTTCGTCCTGCGCCCGGGCAAGATACTCAGCAATGTGCGCAGCCTGCTCAATTTCAATTCGCTTAGTATTCGCTTTGCCTTGCGCTCGGCCATAGGCGCCACTATTGCCTTATTCATTGCAAAGTGGTTCCATGTCAATCACGGCTACTGGATACCGTTCAGCCTCATGATCGTTATACAGCCTTACTTTGGCGCCACGTTGAAGAAAGCTATAGACCGGGTCATTGGTACTTTGCTCGGTGGGGTAGTCGGTAGCTTACTGCTGTTGCTGCCCACAGGGCTGCACATCAAGGAGGCCATGCTCTTCCTCACGTTCATCTTTATGGTGTATTACGTGCGCAAGAACTATGCTATAGCTGCTTTTGTAGTGACGCTCAACCTCGTGCTCCTCTTCAATATCGATAAGTCTTACAATACCGCCCTGTTCATAGCCCGGGCATTGTGCACCATAGGTGGGTCGCTGCTGGCGGTAGTATCAGGGTTTGCATTATTACCTGCATGGGATAAAAAGTGGCTGCCTACTCACCTCGCAGATGCTATCAAAGGCAATTACGAGTACTTCGTCAGCACATTCTTTGGTAAGGTCAACAACTGGACGCGCAGCAAGCGCATGGTAGAGTCTAAGAATAGCAACGTGTTCGATTCGTTCAATCGCTATATGGAAGAACCGGGCAAGGAAAAAACAGGTACCTATTACGATATCATTACCTGCAATGTGCGCATCACCCGCGACCTGAACACGATCAACCTCGAGCAGGAAGAAAAAAAGTCAATAGACTCAATACCATATCCCGCACAGCACATCCGGTTAATGGAATGTCTCGATCTCTTTCACGAGGTAATGCCCCTCATGAAAAAGCTCGATCACGATTTTGAGTTCACTGCATTCACTTTAACTGACGATACGCCACCACCATTCAGACTCAACGATGCGCAAATGATTTCGCTGGAAAAGTTACGCATAGAGCTTAAAGCAATGAAAGAAGATCTGTTGCACCACATAGAGGCTTGATAGTATTATGTCCCTAACTTCGTACCATGAATTATCTGGGGCATGCATATTTATCTTTTGAAGATAAGGATATACTCACCGGCAATATGATGGGTGATCACGTGAAAGGGAAGATGGCTTTGGATAATTACCCCGAGGGAATAAGGAAAGGGCTTATGCTGCATCGCAGGATCGACGAGTTCTCTGACAGGCATCCGGCTACCATGAGGGCTAAAGTATTGTTTCGCGCCGACTATCATCTGTATGCCGGTGCCATTATGGATACCCTCTACGATCACTTTCTGGCCAACGATCCTAAATTTTTCCCGGGTGAATCGGCACTCATGTCCTTTACGCAGGATACCTATAGCAAAATGGAGAGCAACATTCAGTTTTTCCCCGAACGGTTTGCCGCTTATTTCCCGCATATGAAGGAGCATAACTGGCTATATGGCTACCGCAGCCTCAAGGGTATGGAGCGCGCACTCAATGGGCTTGCCCGCCGGGCACAGCATATGCCGCCTCCCGATAAAGCATATGAAATATTCATAGGTAATTTTTACATGCTCAATCAGTGCTACTACGAGCTCATCGATGACCTTATTTCTTTTGTCAAGGAACAATGACTGAAAAAAGAAATCACGATATAAACTTTCTATTGTTTAAAAATTTATTTTTGCCCGCATCGTTCTTCTTCAGGAGGCGTTGCCACTGTGCAGGATTTTTATGATTTTTACTTCTTATACTACATGCGTCGTTCATCTCATACATATATATTAAGCCTCGTTTTATCACTGCTCTTTATAGCATGCCACTCCAACTCACAGCAGGCCAGTGCGCATACTAATAAAACAGGCTTTAATGAGCATCCAATTACTGCACCTGTCATGCCATTGGTATACGATACTTTGGGCCCGCAGGTCAAAGAGATCATAGCCCAGCTGGATAAATTCTATCAGACTCAGGTACGTGCAGGTTTCAATGGTGGTGTACTTATAGGCTACAAAGGCAGCATTATTTACGAGCGCTATTTCGGCTACAGCAATAAGGAGATGAAGAAGCCCCTCGCTGTCACCAGTTCTTGCCAGTTGGCATCAGTTTCCAAGACGTTTACCGGCGCTGCTGTGCTTTACCTCTATCAGCATAAATACCTGGACATTGATAAGCCGGTGCAGTTCTACATCAAAAACTTCCCTTACCCCAATATCACCTTGCGCATGTGCCTCGACCATCGCTCCGGCCTGCCAGACTATACGCACTGGGTGCCTACTTATCATAAGGATACCAAGACGCCTATCAATAACGAACAGATGCTCGACCTGATGGCCATTCACAAGCCTGCATTAGAGTTCAAACCTAACACGCGTTTCACATATAGCAATACCAATTACGCTACATTGGCGCACGTAATAGAAGTAGTTACCGAAATGAGGTTTTCCGACTTCATGACCAAGTACATCTTCCTGCCGTTGGGCATGCAGCATACGTTTGTTTACGATCCCGCACATGGCCTTCCGGGCGACGCCGCCATCAGCTACAAGCGCAACTGGGTGCGCGAGCCCGATATGTTTGCCGATGGCGTATATGGCGACAAAGGCATCTACAGCACCCCTGAAGATATGTACCGCTGGGATCAGTCGTTCTACCAGAACAAGTTGCTCAATAATGAAACCATAGACCTCGCCTACGGCCCATGCTCTTTCGAGCGTCCTGGCGTTAAAAACTACGGCCTGGGTTGGCGCATGCTCTGTTTCCCTAATGGCAACAAGATCATTTACCACAATGGTTGGTGGCATGGCAACAACACGTCATTCTACCGCTTTATCAAAGACAATTTCACTATTGTGGTATTGGGCAACAGGTTCACTAACACCATTTACCACCACGCACCATCTATCTTCAGCATCGTAAAAGGTGTTTCTGCCGACGATGGCTTTGACACATCAGATTAATAATAGACTGGTCAAAATTTATCGCAGAAAACCAAACACAATCATAGTCTTCATTTGATCAAATGAATCATAGTTCAAGACAAAAAAATCATTAAAATCCCCTGAACATGTAGATGATGATTCAGATACCCACAAAATACTGAGGTCAACACATGTCACCCGGAATTTATCCTGAACACTTTGGGGAGGATCCGTGTCCTTCTGTGTAATCAGTGTAATCCGTGATTCCGACAAACAAACACAAACAAAAAAACCATCCCTCTCAGGATGGTTTTCTTATTAAATGGTGCTTTCGAAGAGGTAATTACTTCTTCTTAGCTTCCATTTTAGTTTCTTTCTTGTCCATTTTGGTTTCAGTCTTAGTTTCAGTTTTTACGCTGTCAACTGGCTTAGCTGCTGGAGCCATAGCTGTATCAGCTGGTGCTGCTGGAGCTGGCGCTGGAGTAGTTGTGGTAGTTGTAGTAGTAGTTGAATCAGACTTTGCTGCTGTGTCACTACCGTTACCGCAAGATGCTACAAAAAGACCCATTGTCAGTGCGAATACGCTCAATTTTACAAATTTCATAAACTTCATTTTTTTAGTTGGTTCATGTATTAATACCCATATGCCATTTAGGTGACCCTTTGATAGGAAAAATATTATAAATATTTTTAATTGTTTCGCGTAATATGTTAGCTGCCCGTAATGTAAGAGTAATGTGATAAAAATAAATATTTATCATAACGACACAAAAAAAGGGCCTTTCGTGAAGAAAGGCCCTTTTCTATAAGCTTAAAGGAGAAATTACTTCTTCTTTTCGTCTTTTTTAGCGTCCATCTTAGCGTCTTTCTTAGCATCCATTTTAGCGTCAGCAGCTGGAGCTGGAGCAGCAGCGTCAGCTGGCTTAGCAGCACCTGCGTTCATTGTATCAGCAGGAGCTGGTGCAGCAGCAGGAGCTGGTGCTGGTGCAGTTGTTGCTGGAGCAGCAGCTGTATCAGCAGTCTTAGCAGCTTCAGAACCGTTACCGCAAGATGCAACGAAAAGACCCATTGTAAGAGCGAATACGCTCAATTTTACTAATTTCATAAATTTTGTTTTTAAGTTTGTTATGCACATTTATACCGGTTTCAAAAAAAGGTAACCCGCATTTTAAAAATATTTACAGATATTTTTATTTTAAATTAAATGGCCTAACTTCAACTATCCAGTTTATGCGATACAATTGCTTATTTTATACTATGTTTTGTGTCTGAAATAAATGAACTGGTTGGCACGATTATTACCATCATCCCCCTTTTGTTGCTTCTGGTTCGACCTTAGCTCTTTTTTTCGAGCACCTAAGAAATAGCTTGTTGGCGTCTCAGCGCCTCCCGACCCCCTGATGAAGCACCCGCACACCATAACGTAAATAATTATCTACCTTGCATGGAAGTTCTATTGACAAAAAAAACTTTGCACCTTCGCGGTTAAATACGCTCATATATGAAAGTCATTGCCTTTATCATTGCGCTCATCGCTGCTCAGTCTGCTTATGCACAAGACAGTGTCAAGCTGTCCGGCCGTATTGAGAATATGACTTCCGACTCTATTGCTGTGTCATACAACGATAATTACCTCGCCTATTATCCGAAGACATTTTATGCCACGCTCGATAAGAAGGGAAATTTTTCTCTGGCATTCCCTATACCGGCTCATGTATATACGCAGGCAGAGATACACTACGACAATAAAATAGCAGAAGTGGTATTCCGTAGCAGGGATAGTGTGCACCTCACGGTCAATTTCCTGCATTTTGATAGCACTATTTCTTATGCTGGCAAAGGTGCCGAGGTGCAGAACTTTGTGGCGCACCACACATTGACTATCAGTAGGATGAATCAATATACCGTACCGCTTAGGGCAGCAATGACGGAGGAACCTGAAAAATTCCTCGAAAAGATCAACAAACTCAAGAAAGTCGAAATGGCATTCCTGGATAAATACCGTGGTCGCCTGCCGGTGTCATTCAACGAATATTGGAAAGCATTCTACACCTATTACAACTACTTCTTTATCCAGCAATACCCGCAAACCCACGAGATGCTGAAACTCAAACGGATTACCGACACCATACCTGAGGAGAATTATGTGGTAGTAAAGGAAATGCCTTATGCATTCAATGATTCTTTCCTGCAGTTACCTCCATACTTGCTATACCTCACCGGTGTATTTGATACTAAGCTCAAAGCCACCGGCTATAAGGCATACAGGGCCGATCCGCAGATGATGGAAAAGCTGGAAGACAGTGTATACCAGCTGGGCTACAAGCTGCTGCCCGATAAAAGCGCAGAGTTTCTGATGGCTCAAAATCTGTATGGCCGTGCCAAAGACCAATCCATAGCACGCACACAGCGCCAGTACGACTTGTTTGTAAAGCACTGGCCGCAAAGCCAATACCTTCCCCTCATTGATAAACAGTTTGCTGTAGCTAAGCGACTGGCCCCGGGTCAGCCCGCACCTGATTTCGATATCAATACACCCGACGGCAAGCATGTCAAACTATCCGATCTCAAGGGCAGCGTCGTCTTCATCGGTTTCTGGGGCAGCTTCTGCAGGCAATGTGTAGGCGAGATGATGGCCGAGAAAAAAGTGAAAGATGCATTGACAGGAAAGCCTGTGAAGTTTGTGTATGTATCTATTGATAACGATGCCGCCGCCGATGTCACCATAGCTAACAAATACAAGATAGCAGGTATCTACACGCATGCCGGCGATGGCTGGAATTCAAAAGAGATTGAGCTATATGGTGTTCAGAATCTGCCGGCTTATTATCTTATTGATGAAGAGGGCAACATCGCCATACAGCATCCTCCATCACCGGTTATGACAGACGACCTTGTTCGCGAAATACAAAAACTCATAAAGTAAAACAGCAGTGATCATAAAAGACTGTTTCCGGTACGCGCCACGGGAAATTTATCCTGGTTACTTTCGGTAGGGTCGGATGAAATTTACCGAACATGAGATCATGAAAATCCTGTTATCACGCAAATCAAGGTTCATACGAACTCGCACATATAACACAGCACATGCCGTGAAATCCGTGTCATCCCTTTAAATCCGTGATTCAGACAACAAAATAAACAAGTCAACACACAAGCTACTTAGCACCTCCCTCTTTTGGAGAGGGTCGGGGCGAGGCTTTTCTATTCGCCTTCTACCACAGCACCGGGTTCCGGGTTGTAGTTAAATTTGAAGCCGATACCATGTATGGTCTGCAGCTTCGCAGCAGTCTGTGTTTTCAGGTACTTACGCACTTTGGTGATGAACACATCCATACTACGTCCCAGGAAGTAATCATCCTTACCCCACACACTCATCAGTATCTCATCACGCTTCAGCACGCGGTTGGCGTTCATGCACAAAAACCTTACCAGGTCTGCTTCGCGCTGTGTTAGCTGATAAGAAACTTTATCGTTGCCTAGTGAAAGATTAGCATAATCAAAATCAAGATCACCGATCTTAAAAAACACGGGCCCGTCTGATTCTCTTTTCTTGCTACGCTTAACAAATACCTGTATCCTGCGCAGCAACTCCTGCATGTTATAAGGCTTTGTTACATAGTCATCTGCACCACTTTCAAACCCTGCGAGTTTCTCTTCATCAAGGTTCTTAGAGGTCAGCATCATTATCGGGATGTTCTCATTCTTCTTGCGTATGTTATTGGCTAGTTCTATACCATCTCTCTTACCGGGTAATACCACATCTAGCAGGCATATGTCAAATATGCTCTTCATGAAATGTTGCCATGCACTATCGCTATCAGAACAGTGAGTTACCTCAAAATTCTGCTTTGCCAAAAAATCTTTCACCACAAAAGCCAGCACGGGATCATCTTCCACCAACAAAACTTTTACTTTGGATTGCGACATAAATCAAAAGGTTAAAATTAAATTCTTGTGCTAATATAGCACTTATAATTATCAATACCCAATTAACAAGACATTAGCATATAGATTTATTTTTTTACCCTGTCGGGGTTATTTGCGGCAAAATTTTCCCAACTGGTTATTTTTTTGGTCCGCTTGGGTGCACCCGCACTTTTCTCTGGTATAAGTGCGCCTCCTTGGTAATGGTGGCATAAAGCTACCGCCACAGCATCGGTCGCGTCGGTATACTGCACATGCTCTTCAAACTTCAGTATATGCTGCAGCATGGTCAGCACCTGTTCCTTGGTCGCATTTCCACGGCCCGTTATCGATTGTTTTACTTTGCGTGGGGCATACTCTGTAGCTCGTAGTCCGTTAGCCATGGCCGCAGCTATGGCCACTCCCTGTGCACGGCCCAGCTTCAGCATACTCTGCACATTCTTGCCAAAGAAGGGAGCCTCAATAGCTACAGCAGTAGGTTTATGTATGGCTATAAGCGCTGCGGTCTTTTTAAAAATAAGGTGCAGCCGCTCTGAGTGGTCGTCCAGTGCCGATAGTTTCAGCACGCCCATTTCCACTAGTGTCGCCTTGTTTTTCTCTATGCTTATTAGCCCGTAACCCATTACCAGGGTCCCGGGGTCTATACCTAATATTACCTGTCGTGCTTCGCTCAAAAAATTAACGTTGTGTGCTGTCAACAAAAATACCGAATTTTATGGGCAGAGCGGTGATAAACGAACAATTGATCTGTATTGCCCCTTCTTTGGTTTTTTTGCGGCATAGTATTTGATTCTGTATTACTCGATTAACGTGTATATGACAAAAGAGACATCATTTAGTGTACAGATAAAACAGGTTTTACTTGCTGCCTTTATTTTTTTACTTCCGGCTTTAGCTATAGCACAAAAGAATACAAGCTTTCAGGATGGCGAAAAGCTCGAATTCACTGTTTATTACAACATGAGCTTTATCTGGATCAACTCCGGTAATGCAGAATTCACTGTTGCCCCGCAGGAAGTCAACGGGCATAACGCTTACCACATCACTGGTCTGGGCAACACAGCACACTCTTTCGAGTGGTTCTATAAAGTTAAAGACCGTTACGAAACCTATATCGATAAAGAATCCTTGTTGCCCATGCACTTCGTGCGCAACGTGAATGAAGGCGGTATGAAATTCACCAACGATGTAACGTTCAACCACAACAAAGGACAGGCAGTTTCCGATAAAAAGGTATATACCATCCCAAAGGGCACACAAGACGTTCTGTCGGCCATCTACTTTGCCCGCAATATCGACTACAACAAGTATAAGCCCGGCGATAAAATACCCTTTACCATGTTCCTCGATAATGAAGTGTATAACCTATACATCAAGTACCTGGGTAAGGAGGTAATAACTACCAAAATGGGCAAGTTCAATGCTATAAAAATAGCGCCGCTGTTAATAGAAGGCACCATATTTAAAGGCGGTGAAAAGATGACCGTGTTTGTAAGCGACGACGATAATCACCTCCCGCTGCGTGTGGAAAGTCCCATACTTGTCGGCAGCGTAAAGGTCGACCTTATGGACTACAGCAACCTCCGCAATCCATTCTCTTCTATGATCAGTAGGAAATAGATCTGACAAACACCTTTCAACTTACATTACCCAAGCCAGTCATCCTTAACTTGTTTTTATCGGCTTTGCCGTACGTTGCAGAATATGCGCTGGCTGCCCGTGGTGGATATCTTCTTTTGGTAGGTCTGCAAAACCATCAGAACTTTACACCCTCGTACGCATTACTCAAGCCCGTGGCACGGCTCTGAGCCGTGCCACGGGTAAGTTCTTTAATAGGTGATTACGCCCTGCATGTTAAGACGCCGGCTTATGGGCAACTCCCCAGCGAGGAACGAAGCAGTTGCCAAACCTGTCTGCCGACAGACAAGACACGCGGTCTGTATAGGCAAATGTGGACAATACAATCTGTGAAATCCTTTGATCCGCGTAATCTGCGATTCAGACAAATCAGCCATTTCCCGATTTTCCACCCGTCAGGCAACGTCGGGCAATGCGGAAAATGCAAGGCATTAAAAATCAGCCAATTGCCAAATATCATTGCCCGATTCCGGTTTACCTACTGGATAGGGCAATCGGGAATTAAGAGCATGATAGGTCGCAGTCTGTATAGGCAAATGTGGACAATACAATCTGTGAAATCCTTTGATCCGCGTAATCTGCGATTCAGACAAATCGGGCCATTTCCCGATTTTCCACCCGTCAGGCAACGTCGGGCAATGCGGAAAATGCAAGGCATTAAAAATCAGCCAATTGCCAAATGTCATTGCCCGATTCCGGTTTACCTACCGGATAGGCAGGCGATCAGGCAATCACAATTTGGTTGTAGAGGCTGGCCTTGCGCCTGCCCTGCTCGGTGTGGGCAGTTGCCCAACCTCAATTGGGCTATCCCGGGATTCCATATATATTATAAAACTAAAGTTTTCACAAAACACCCACCACCATGATGCTTTCAACTTTCTACTTTAACTATCTTTATCAAAATTTACATCACCAAACCCATAAACAGTTATTTTTCTGCCATATGGGTTACTTTTTCTCAAATAAAGTATTAATCCGTGTATAGCCCGACAAATACCGAGCAACAACAACTCAAAGCCCTCGCTAAAGGGGACAGGGAGACGACGGAACAGATCTATCAGCAACATTATCCCATAATTAATGGCTGGTTAATAAAAAACGGTGGTTCCGCCGACGATGCTGCCGACCTTTTTCAGGAAGCAATGGTGGTCATGTTTGGTAAGGCGCAAAACGCTGATTTCAGGCTTACCTGTAGTATAGGCACCTATTTATTTGCAGTCAGCAAACACTTATGGTACAAAAAGCTACAGCAATCGCATAAAGAGCCTTCCCGGCTATATGACAACGTAGGTGATGATAACGAGATACCGGGGCTGGCAGTAGAGGAAGATATCAATGTGCACCACGAGCGGGAAGCACATTATGAACAACTGGATAGCTCACTCGACAAGCTGGGGGAACCTTGCAGGTCACTTTTAAAAGCCTTTTATCACCATGATAAAAGCATGCAGGAAATATCGGCAGACTTTGGGTACACCAACCCCGACAATGCCAAAACACAAAAATATAAATGTCTGGCGCGGTTGAAAAAACTGTTTTTTGCCACCCAGGCCAAATGATATACGCAATATGAACGCTAACAACATTTCTGAACTCGCAGAAGCCTGGGTTTCCGGTACCTTATCCCCGGAAGAAATGGCAGAACTCAAAAATCGGATGAATACCGACGCAGAGTTCGCTATCGAGTTCAACGAGACCATACTCCTCATACGTTCACTTAATGGCAGCGGCAACCAGAAAAGGTTCCGCGCTATGCTGAAAGATATCAACAGCAACCAGGTGGCTAAGGCACCCGAGAAGCGCATCATACAATTACCTGCACACTTCTGGCGCACATCAGCTGTCGCTGCAAGTGTTGCTCTGCTTACCTCATTCCTTACGTATACCCTGTTCGTTGCCCGCACTAAGAATACCGACTCTCAGTACAGCACCATCAGCCGCGAGGTAGATCACCTGAAGCGTGTGCAGATGAAACAGCAGGAAACACAAAATGCGATCATCGACTCTATCAATAAGAAGAAGAGCCCCGCACCACCCCCATCTGATGTGCGCTACACCGGTACCGGCTTCGCATTGACCAATGATGGCTACTTTGCTACCGCAGCTCACGTTATTAATAATGGCGATTTCGACTCGGTATACATTCAGTGCAGCGACGATGTATATTACAAAGCATTCCTCGTTAACTACAACTCAAAGGCAGATATAGCCATCCTTAAAGTGGAGAAGAAAAACTTCCGCTTCGGTAAGAGCGATGTGCCTTATGAATTGCAATCAGATAAGGTAGGCCTTGGTGCGCGCATCTTTACCATGGGCTATCCTAATGATGACCTCGTTTACAGCGAAGGGTACATCAGCGCCCGCAATGGTTACGAAGGCAATAAGCAGCAGTATACTTTAGAACTGCCTGCAGGCCACGGCCAGAGTGGTTCTCCGGTGCTCGATGAAAAGGGCAATATGCTCGGTATCCTCACAGCCATCAGCAATCCAGATGAAGCCAATACCTATGCAGTAGGTGCACAAGCCCTTACTGATCTTATACAGCACATGCCTCCGGGCAGTAGGATGCGCCTCCCTAAGAGCAGCCACTTGTCAGGCCTCAGCCGCGAAAAGCAAATACAAAAAATGGAAGACTTTACCTTCTCGGTAAAGGTGTATAAAAAGTAAAAAGTAAAAGCCTGTATCACCCGATACAGGCTTTTTACTTTTCTATGAAAATCTGCGTGATTTGCCTGAAGATGCTTTCCATTAGATGAACTCTGCGCCCTCAATACCCAACCACACCGTTTTTACATGAACTCTGCGCCCTCTGCGCCCGCCCGGCTGGATAGACGGGTGAACCTATCTTGACGACAGAACTCACTTGCTCTCCAGCCGCACTATAGGTATGATCATCTCCTCCAGCGATATACCTCCATGCTGAAAGGTATTGCGATAGTAGTTCACATAGTGGTTGTAGTTGTTAGGGTAACACAGGAACACATCCTCTTTCGCAAAGATGAAGGTAGAGCTTACGTTAGGCGCCGGTAGCCCCGCCAGCTTAGGATCGCGGAAGGCCAGCACATCGCGCTGCTCATACTGCAGGTTACGGCCATGCTTATAGCGCAGGTTGGTAGTGGTCTGTCTGTCGCCCACGCACTTACTTGGTGTCTTTACCTTAGTGCTGCCATGGTCGGTGGTCATGAATACCTGTATATCCTTGTCGGCTATCTTGCGCAGTGCGCGGTGCAGCGGTGAGTGCTCAAACCAGCTGGTCACCAGCGAGCGGTAAGAGATCTCATCACCTGCCAGTTCTTTCAGCACTTCCATTTCTGTGCGTGCATGAGAGAGCATATCTACAAAGTTGTAGACGATAACCGTAAGGTCGTTGTTCAGGTAATTGTGTATGTTGTCTTCGAGTGTTTTGGCATCATCATTATTGGTGATCTTCACGTACTGCCACTTCAGCTTATCCATGTTCAGGTGCTTCAGCTGGTTGCGGAAGAAGTATTCTTCATACAGGTTCTTACCACCATCTTCATCATCGTTCTTCCATTCCAGCGGAAAGTGCTTTTCAATGTCTATTGGCAGCATACCCGCGAATATCGCATTGCGGCAATATTGTGTAGCAGTGGGCAGTATACTATAGAACAGGTCTTCTTCAGTCACCCTTAGCGACTCACTGATGATGGACTGAAAGGCCTTCCAGTGGTCGTAACGAAGGTTATCTACCACTACCATAAAGGTAGACTTACCCTGCTTGATGTGCGGTGCTATTTTCTTTTCAAACAGGCGATGAGAAAGCAGTGGTGAGTTAGCGCCATTGTCCTTCATCCAGCTCGCGTAGTTCTTAGAGATGTATTTGAAGAATTCGGTGTTGGCCTCTGCCTTCTGCGATTGTAGTATCTCCATCATTTCAGCACTATCGCTCTTGCCCATTTCCAGTTCCCAGTACACGAGTTTCTTATACAGGTCTTTCCACTCTTCGTGGTTAGGGTTGCTGCTCAGCGCCATGAACAGGTTGCGGAAATCCTGCTGGTAAGCAATGGTGGTCTTCTCAGATACCAGTCGCTTCGTGTCCATTATCTTCTTCAGCGATAGCAGTACCTGGTTGGGGTTTACCGGCTTTATCAGGTAGTCGGTTATCTGCGCGCCCAGCGCTTCTTCCATTATGTTCTCTGCCTCATTCTTGGTCACCATTACTACAGGCATGGTAGGCAGCATCTCTTTTATTTTGGCCAGTGTCTCTAGGCCGGTAAGGCCCGGCATGCTCTCATCGAGCAGCACCACGTCTACTATTTTCTCTTTCAGCAATTCCAGTGCGTCATACCCGTTGGATAGTGGTGTTACTTCATAGCCCTTATTTTTAAGGAACAGTATCTGTGATTTCAATGAATCGATCTCATCGTCTACCCATAGTATCTCGCCTTGTGTACTCATATTGTCGTCAGGTGGTTTTTAAAGTCAGATAAATTTAAGACAAAATACGGCGCTTGTTCCGTATATGTGTGGCTTTAACGCAAGTTTGTAAGGTTGTATTACAGCACATAACGCAGTAAGCGCTGTGCTATTGCCTTATACAAGCTACATTAACATTATGCCAACTTTGGTAATTTATGTAGTATTGCAGCCTTAAATAAAAAAGAATGCCTGCCATTACCATAAGAAGAGCCAAAGTAGAAGATTGCCCGCGTATGCTGGAACTGGTGCGTGAGCTGGCGCTCTATGAGCGTGCACCCGATGAAGTGACTGTGACCCTAGAGCACTTTGCTGAGAGTGGCTTTGGTGCTAACCCTGTGTGGTGGGCCTTTGTGGCAGAGGAAGATGGCATGGTGCAGGGCTTTGCATTATACTACATCCGCTACTCCACCTGGAAGGGACAGCGCATGTACCTGGAAGACATCATAGTAACAGAAGAAGCGCGTGGTAAAGGCATGGGAAAGCTACTTATGGATGCCCTGGTAATAGAGGCTAAAGGAAGGGGCTTTACTGGTATAGTATGGCAGGTGCTGGAGTGGAACGAGCCCGCCTTTAATTTCTACAGAAAATTTGATGCAAAATTTGACCCTGAATGGGTGAATGCCGTGTTGGATATTAGTTAACAGGTTAATAGGGCAAAAGGTTAATAGGGCGTTTTGCTGTCATGCAGTCGCATTTACTTTTTATCTGATTAACTTAATACGTTCTTATCAACCCTGCATCAAGGTCCTGCGGGCAGCGGTAAGACGTAAAGTGGAAGGAGATACTAAACTGCGCCATCAGGTATTGATCGAAGCTGCTGGCGTTGCCGCGCTGCTTGCCGCCCTCACCCAATGTGGTATAGCCTACTATCTCGCCGCTGCGGTTTTGTAATGCAAGCGCAGGCCCGGCGTGTGCCCCGGTGGGAAACCTATCGGCACCAACATAGGTAGAGCTTACATCATCAATATAGTCGGTAGTGGTGAGCCTGTCTGCTATCTCGAACGACAGATTAATGCCGCCCTTCAGCCAGAACTTCACACCTGCGCCTATAGGCGCACAAACTGCGAAGTTGCTGTACTTCCTTTGGTAGCCTACGTTTTGTCCTTCGGTGCCCAGTGGCAGAAGGGCATACTTTACGCCATTATAAGTAGTGGATGGATTGTAATAAAATGCGCCTATACCACCGGTGAGGTAAGGAGTGAACCTGTATTGAGGGTCGCCCGTAATGAACTTAAAGAAATTGAACTCTGCCTGCAGGGCTACTTCCACTATCGGGGTAGTGAAGTTAAGGTTTCTTGCCAGCGCATAAGGGTCACCTGTATTGAGCTTGTCGTCGTAACTGAGGTTGGTATAATTAGCTACTGCCTTGAGCGCTATGTAAGAATTGATCTTGCGTCGCACGTAGATGCCATATACCGGCGATAAGGTCTTAAAGCCGTAGTGCTCATTAAGGTCGCCGAAATACTGCGACATACCGCCCGAAAAACCGATCTCAGTACGCGTGAAATAAGACTGTGCCCCCGCAGAATAACCCGACAGGAACACTACACTGAATAAGACTATAGTACAAATGCGTCGCATACAATTATTATAGAACGGCAAAAGTAGTGATTTATTGCCCTGTGTGTTATCCTTAAAAGCAAATCCCGGCAATGGAATAGCATTGCCGGGATCAAATGTTATTATAATGATATTTACACAGCGAAACTATCGCCGCAACCGCAGCTGCGGCTGGCATTAGGATTGCTGAAGTGAAACCCTTTACCGTTGAGCCCGTCGCTGAAATCGAGGGTGGTATCGCAGAGGTACAGGAAACTTTTCAGGTCTGTAACCACTTTAACTCCCTGGTCTTCAAAAGCCTGATCTTTAGGCTGGGGCTCATTGTCAAAATCGAGCTTGTAAGACAAACCGGAGCAACCGCCCCCCACTACACTAACGCGCAGAAAATAGTCATCGGTCAGCCCCGCACTCTGGCGCAGCTGCTCTACTTTTTCTTTCGCTTTATCACTAACATAAATCATTGCAAATACTTTTATAAGGCATCAGCCTGTCACACAATTCCTATTAATGATGCGCTTTTTCTGCAACTAATTCAGGTAATCCGTTCTTAACGCGATAGTCATTGATCGCTGCCTTGATCGCATCTTCTGCGAGCACAGAGCAATGTATCTTCACCGGTGGCAGGTTCAGTTCTTCCACGATGTCCATATTGTCAATAGCCAGTGCCTGGTCTACTGTCTTACCCTTGAGCCACTCCGTAGCCAATGATGAAGAAGCGATAGCGGAGCCGCAACCAAAGGTTTTGAATTTAGCATCGCTGATCACGCCGCTAACCTCATCCACCTCTATCTGCAGGCGCATAACGTCGCCGCACTCAGGTGCACCTACCAGGCCAGTGCCTACATTGGTCTTAGATTTGTCCAGTGTACCTACATTCTTAGGGTTGCTGTAATGATCGATAACTTTATCTGAATATGCCATAATAAATTTAAAATTAAAACGTAAAAATTAAAAACCCACAATCTGCAATTCCCGTATCACACTTTAATTGAGCTATTGAGGAATCAGGTCATTGAGCCATTCCTTAGTGGTGCGCCCACTCAATAGCGTTAAGGTCGATACCTTCTTTAAACATTTCCCAAAGCGGGCTCATTTCACGAAGCTTTAATACGCTTGAAGAAATAGCCTCTATAGTAAAATCTATTTGCTCATCGGTAGTGAAACGGCCAAGGCCGAAGCGGAGTGAGCTATGTGCCAAATCATCGCCCAACCCCAGTGCCTTAAGCACATAAGATGGTTCTAGTGACGCTGATGTACAAGCCGAACCGCTGGAGAGGGCAATGTTCTTATTAAAGCCCATCATCAGTCCTTCTCCTTCCACGTACTTGAAAGATATATTGGTAGTGTGCGGCAGGCGATGTTCACGGTTGCCATTCACATAAGCTTCTTCCAGTTGCATCAGGGCATTTTCCAGCCTGTCGCGCATGGCACTAAGGCGTTTTGCTTCTGATTCCATTTCGTGCATGCACAGTTCGCAAGCCTTACCCAGCCCTACAATACCCGGTACATTGAGTGTACCACTACGCATACCACGCTCGTGGCCGCCACCGTCCATCTGGGCAGTAACCTTTACACGAGGGTTCTTGCGGCGAACATATAAAACGCCTACACCTTTAGGGCCATACATTTTGTGGCCGCTGAAAGCCATCAGGTCTATACCGTCAGCATTTACATCTACCGGTACCTTACCCACTGCCTGTGTAGCATCGGTAAAGAACAGTACACCATGCTTGCGGGCAATAGCGCTGATCTCACGCACCGGCTGTATCACGCCTATCTCATTATTGCCATACATGATGGTGATAAGGATAGTTTTATCAGTAATAGCTGCTTCCAGTTCCTTAAGGTCTATAAGGCCATCAGGCTGCACCTGCAGGTAGGTCACGTGACCGCCCAGCTTTTCTATATGCTTGCAGGTATCCAGCACAGCTTTGTGCTCGGTAGTACAGGTGATGATGTGGTTGCCCTTAGAGGTATACATCTCAAACACACCTTTGATGCCTAAATTATCGGCTTCTGTAGCGCCCGATGTAAAGATGATCTCCTTAGGATCGGCGTTGATCAACTTAGCTACCTGCTCACGTGCATAGTCAACTGCTTCTTCTGCTACCCAACCAAATGAATGATTGCGGCTTGCTGCATTCCCGAATTTTTCAACAAAATAAGGCAACATTGCTTCCAGCACACGGGGATCCATCGGGGTCGTTGCGTTATTATCTAAATATATTGGTAATTCCATAGTATAACCTTTGTAAAGGGGGTTGTCGGGCAAAATTACGTTATAAATGGTAGATTGCAGCCTTATACCATATACTGGGTATTAATCTATCCATAAGCAAAAACTATACAAATGATAAAAATTGAGCATTTAGGTATAGCAGTTAAAAAATTATCTGACTCTATCCCGCTGTTTGAGCAATTATTGAGCACACCCTGCTACAAAACGGAAGATGTAGCGTCGGAGGGTGTAAGCACGGCATTTTTTCAGACCGGAGACTCAAAAATAGAGCTGCTGGAGGCCAGTGCCGAAACCAGCCCTATAGCTAAATTTATAGCCAAAAAGGGTGAAGGAATACACCATATAGCCTTTGAGGTGGAAAATATAGAAGCCGAAATGAAACGGCTTGCTGCGCTGGGGTTTGAGCTGCTGAATGAGCACCCCAAACGCGGGGCTGATAATAAGCTGGTTTGCTTCCTGCATCCCAAAACGACCAATGGTGTGCTGATAGAGCTATGTCAGGAGTTGAAATAATGTGGTGCCCTCCGGGATGAACCGGCTCGGACGGGGAATGCGACAATTTGATAGAATGTGATTCCGGGCTTTATTGAGCAATTCATTCCTTGATCATTTCTACTTCTTGTCAAATGAGTAGACCTTCACATTGTCTATGAGCAGGGTTTTATAGCCCTGTGCATTCCAGAAACACACGGATATACTGTCAAATGATTCGTGCTCAACATTCATATATATGGGTATTGTCTTCGTGGTGCTGTCAGTCAGCAGACGGTACACACGCAGCATGCTCTGTTTCTTCATCTTGCCATCTTTATAGATGCGGCCCATCATCTGTGCCATAAGCCAGGTGTCGCCTTCTACCTGCCAGCAGCGGATATCGGCCTGGAAGCGCAGCCATTGCGCAGGGCCGCCGGAGTAAGGGAATTTATACTCCTTAAGGAATGTGCTGTGCTCATTGAGCTCAAAAGACCGGTTGCCCTGAATAGCAGGTGTATGATTGATAGCGTTGGCAGTCGTGTCCATCTCGAAATCGTTCTGCCAGATCAGCTTTTCGTTGGTGGGCGTACCTTCAAACAGATCGGGATAATCTTTCAGCGACACAATATTCTTTGCAGCGCTCCACCTGCCCACAACCCGCCAATAGTAGGCCGATGTCATGGTGTCGGCATCATAAAGGTTGCCTTTGTGATACTGATACACTATCCAGATATTGAGGTAGGCAAAGACCACAAAAACGGGTGTCAATAGCCATAGCAGCAACTTCTTATCGAAAGCCAGGCTTACTAATGATGCCAGCGGGAACATAAGCACAGGGTAGCTCTGCACCATAGCCCTGCCACCATACCACCATATGCTCCACGCACAGACAAGGTAATAGTTGAGCAGGAAAAAGGTAGTGATGGCTACTTTATTCTTTCCTTTGAACAAGAACGGCAGCAAGCCAACAAAGGCCAGCATCATCATAGGGCAATACCGCAACCAGCCACATCTGTAGCTGAACGTATAGTCCATAAAGTTTGGCGAACGAAAGTACATGCGCTGGTCCTGATAGCTATATACGATCCAGTGGCCGGACACATATTTCCAGTAGATCAGTTGTATAGAGATCATGCCGGCTGCGCAGATGCCCGCTATAAGCAGGTTTCTGTATTGAGCCAGCAACAGGGAAATTTGCTTGCGGATACTCGTAAATGAGATGCCTTCCATACCCCAGAGCAATGGGATAAGGCACGAGATGATCTCCGTAGGCCGGGTGAGTGTGGCCAGGCCAACAAGCAGCCCTGTGCGGATGGCGTATTTGAGCTTATAGGTCTCGTGAAAATAAATGGTATTAAGCAGCAGAAAGACATAGAGCGTAAAGAGCCAGTTGTGCGACATGCCGGTGTCTATAACCGAATAGTTGAGGTAGTTGGTGCCAATGACCAGCAAAGCCAGGACGACCGCAACTACTTTGTCGGTATAGAAGCGCAGCAGCAGTTTGCGCAAATACCAAAGGCCCATAATGGCAATAAGAAATCCGCCTATCTGTATGCTTAATTGATAGGGTGCTGAAAAGCCATCGCGGGGATAGCCAAGTGCGCCGGCAGCAAGATGCGCGGCTGTGAAGAACGGCAGGTACATAATAGCTGTACCCGATGAATACTTCATTACATAATTGCCATTGGGTAGCTGATAACCTTGCTGAAAGCCATCTACGGGATGATATTTCTTCATCACGGCATCTTTAAAAGCCTGGTGCTTGAGGTCTTTATAGATAAATACTGAGGGCAGGTACCAGTAATATCCTGCAACATCCCACGATATGGTGGCCTCAAATGTCTGCTTGTTCCAGCGGGGAAAGAAGACAAAAGAGGAATAGGCCATTACCGTCATGCACAGCATGCATACATAGAGTGATAGCTTATTGTTGCGGAATAAAGACATGCTGCTATTGATGATGGAGGATGCTAAGGTAATATTTTCATTCTATTTTTTGCGGAAGCAGTACCACCACACCCACCATATGTATACCGGCTGAAAGAACAACCTGAATATATTACTGAAAACAGGGTGGGCCTCAGCCATGTATATGTTGACAGGGAATACCACAATAAGCAACAGTATAAGGCCTGCGGCACATAATCGCCTTAACCGCGGCAGGAGCAACCCGGCCCCTAATGCTATTTCTGCGATGCCGCTTAAATAATTATCTGCAGTTTTATATGGCCAGCTATCGGGTATAGCTTGTTCAAATTTCTGTGCGAACAAAAAGTGTGTAAGGCCCACCAGAATAAAGCATATGGCAGCCGCCAGTATACCTCTCATTTTTGGTGTTATGGCAACGCCATAGGCCAGTGTGGAAACACCCCATGAAGTAAAATAGAAAAAGAGAAGACCTGCAAGGAATGCCATTAAGTAAAGGTAGGCATATTACTACTTATCCTTGTCCTTATCCGGGATTGGTGTTCCCACGTCAAAAAGCCTGTAAGCGAGCGCAATAGCAGTCTCCTCGGGTTGTTTATTATCGATGGATTGTTTTTGTACAATGTATTTGCCGGAGCGATCCTGTACCGAAAATGTAATGGTTTTTTTACTGCCCTGGCCGTTAAAAGAAATGGTGGCCACGGGTGCCGGGGTACTAAGGCCCGTAACCCAGTTGATGTTACAATCTTTAAGGCGGTCCACTACTTTCTTATCGGCTGCGCCCACTATGTTGAGTGCCATATTCATCTTAAGGCCGCAATAAGGTATGAGCTGCGGATAGAGCTGATATAGCTTATACATCCACGCATCATAGTCTGAATTGCTTTTCAATTCTTTGGCACATTCCGCTTCGGCCTGATAGAGGCGTGCAGTAAATAATTTTTCGTAGTCTTCATCAATATCAGGCGTGCCTGAGATCTTGTCCAGCCGGCTTTTTGCCTCGCTGTAATGTCCCAGTTTCATTTGCAGTTTAGCTGCCATCAACTCAAAGTACTTGCGGATATACCTGCGCTTGTCGGTTGCTGCTTCCTTCTCGAAACGGTTGACAAAATATTGGGTGCTGAAGTCGTGAACAAGGTACCATATCTCGTCCCATGAAACGGTACTTTCTGTAGAAAAGAGTTTGTAGATGACCTTGTCGCGCTCCGGGTTTTGAGAAAACTGGTTGATGATCAAAAACTCCTGCATGTACTTCTCGCTCATTTTGCCTGCCATATCCAGCAATACTGAGGGGTTATACCACCAGTTACTATGTTCGAACTGCAGCATGGCACGCTCGTTCTCTTTATTGATGAGCTTCAGTAACTGTATGCTGAACTCATACTGGCTCTGGCCAAGTGTTGTGCCTATATGCACCTCTTTAAAATCTGTTGCCCTGTCGGCATAGCGTTGTGATTCGCTTATCTGGCCGTCATACATCAGGCAGCGAGCCAGCGCTATATTATACCAGCCATAGCCCGGGGTGGGGCCGGCAGCCTTCATCATGTCGCGAGCTAATTGAATACCTTCACGGGTCTTTGACTTATAGATATCAAGTATAGAGCTGTAATAGGCCCACTCTTGCAGGCGGCGGTCATTATCCTGTGTAGCAGCTATTTTATATTCTTCTTCTGCCGTGCGGAAATCACCGCAGGTCACCTTAAAGTTGGCGTAGTTGTTGTGCGGCAGCCTGCCCGCTTGGCGCATGAGGTTAAAATAATGTTCAGCAGAGTCGACGTTTAAAGCGTAGCTGTAGAGGATGTTTTTGTAATGGTACACCGCCATCCTGTCATTTTCCCACACAGCAGGTTGGAAAACATCATTCAATGGCTTATTCCGTATGGCAATGCGCATGGCGCTGTCCAGGTACTTATTGGCCAGTGCCTCATTCTCGTCAATACTATTGCGAAGGAAGGCGTATTTGTCGTGTTTGAAAAAACGATTGCGGTGAACGGTCCATGCCATATAGTTGTAGGCATCCATGTAGGCCTGGTTTTGGAAATTCCAGTGCAGGGAGCGGCGAATGACACTGAATGCTTTATCGGGCTGATCGGTATTGCTGTAGCAACTCATCAGGTAATACGCTATCTGTGTATAGTCGAGTTGCAGCCTGAACACCGGATAGTATACATACGGATCGGAGGTTCGGGTGGCCAGTGCTTTGGCATAGTCATGTTCCAAAAGGTCCAGCGCGTGCGACAGTGGGTAGATGGCGTTTTTGAAACCCAGGTAGTCCGCAGCATGATCGTATTTATATACTCCTTCAAACATCCAGCCTACATAGTAAGTACTGTCTATTCGTTTGAACTCGCGGGAGCGAGGCAGTGCGTCTTCTCCGTTCATGTTCTCACTGGCACGCTTAGCGTCAATAAGAAAGAAACGCTCTGTCATTTTACTGGCAGGGTGTGGTGGCCTGAACTGAGGCGGTATGTCTTGCGGCCTCATTCCGCCTTGTGCCCAAACGCCCGTGCCGCATAGCAGCAGTGCTATGAGCAGGAAAAGCCTTACCCCGACCATCTCCAAGAGAGAGAGAGGTGCTATGTAAGGTCTTTTGGCAAGACACATATTATATGACCGTGCAGATATCAAAGATGATTTGGGTATTTAGCTGCTTGAAAAGTGGAAAGTAACATACAACGTAACATTTCCCTCTCTCATGGAGAGCGGTAGGGCGAGGCCTCCCTTTACTTTACCTCTTCGTAGTCTATGTAGTCACCGTCTTTTTTGACACGTTTTTTGGGTTCCTGTTGCGGCGGGGCCTGCATGCGCTCGTTCATCTGGTTCATCTGTTCCTGCATCTTGCGCAGGTGGTCGCTGGTTGCCGATGTTAGGTGCAATACGGGGCGTATGTATTTATTAATGAGACGAAGAACCACCGCTATAGCTATAAAAAATATGAGTACCTTGAATAACATGCTGACAAAGTTAACCAATAGCGATTCAATGTGCGTTAATGAAAATGTAATAAATAATGCAGTTCACCCTACACTAAACTCGTTACTATTTTTCGTGTATTTCAGAATGTTAAAAAAGCACATATTTTCTTATTGCATTGATATCTTTTGATTTTTTCATACAATCTTCGTACATTTGCTGCATAACAGGAAAAAGAGGGGACATAATTGTCCCCTCTCTTTTTAAGTAAAAATTGAGATGACAGAAAAAATTTATGCTTTACTGGAACCCCTGCTCGAGGGTACAGATATTTTTATCGTTGGTATCAAGATAAAGCCGGTAAATAATATCAAGGTGTTCCTGGATGCAGATGATGGGTTTTCTATAGAAAAATGCGCTTCGGTGAACCGCAGGCTCTATGCTTATATAGAGGAGTCTGAAATGTTCCCCAATGGCGATTTTTCGCTGGAGGTATCAAGTCCCGGTATAGATGAGCCGCTTGTGCAGCTAAGACAATATAATAAGAATATAGGCCGAAAAGTGACCGTGACCGATAACCAGGACGCGGATACCACTGGTTTACTGATGGAAGTGACCGAAGAAGAAATAACGCTGGAAGTAAAAGGCGCCAAGCCTAAAGACCCCAAGATACTCAAACAAATACCATTTTCTAACATAAAAAAAACAGTAGTTCAAATCATTTTTTAACAACGACAACCCACCGCTAACAATGGTGGACAACCAAAATAAAGAATATGGCAAGTATCAATCTCATTGACTCCTTTCAGGAGTTTAAAGAGGCCGAGAATATTGACAGGCCCACGCTGATGAAGGTATTAGAAGACGTGTTCAAGACACTGCTGCGTAAGAAATACGGCAGTGATGAGAACTTTGACGTCATTGTAAATGACCAGACCGGTGACCTTGAAATATTTCGCAGGCGCGAAATCGTAGAAGATGAGCTGGTGGAAGACGAAAACGCACAGATACCTTATTCTGAGGCAATAAAGATAGAAGAGGATTACAGTGTGGGTGAAGAGGTGTATGAGGAAGTAGACGTGGCTCATTTTGGCCGCCGTGCTATCCTTGCTGCAAAGCAGACACTTGCTGCCCGTATAGGTGACCTTAAAAAGAACAACCTGCTGAAGAAGTATGCAGATCGTATCGGCGACATCATAGGCGGAGAGGTGTATCAGATATGGAAGAAAGAAATATTGCTGCTTGATGATGAAGGTAATGAGCTGATCATGCCTAAAACTGAGCAGATACCTACAGACTTCTTCAAAAAAGGAGAGACCGTGCGCGCGGTGATCCGTAAAGTGGAGATGCGTAATAACTCTCCTGTGATCATATTGAGCCGTACGGCACCATCATTCCTGGAAAAACTGCTGGAAATAGAAGTTCCGGAAATAATGGATGGCCTTATCGTCGTGAAAAAGATAGTTCGTGAGCCGGGTGAGCGTGCTAAAGTGGCTGTTGAGAGCTTTGACGATCGTATAGATCCGGTAGGAGCTTGTGTTGGTATGAAGGGTAGCCGTATACACGGTATTGTGCGGGAACTACGAAATGAAAACATAGACATCATTAATTATACCAACAATGTTCAGTTGTTGCTGCAGCGCTCGCTTACGCCTGCGCGCATCAATAAAATGAACCTGAACGGCGACACAATGACCGCTGAAGTATACCTTGATCCGGACCAGGTGTCGCTGGCTATCGGTAAAAAAGGTGTCAACATCAAACTGGCACAGGAGTTGACAGGGTATTCTATAGATGTGTTCCGTGATGTAAAGGAAGAGGTGGATTACGATATCGACCTGGATGAATTTACAGATGAGATAGAGCCATGGGTAATAGACGAACTGAAGCGTATCGGTTGCGATACCGCTCTCAGCGTTCTGGATCTTTCTGCAGAGGAGCTTGTTCGCCGTACTGATCTTGAAGAAGAAACGGTACGTGAGCTGCGCAGTATTCTGGAGGCAGAGTTTAAGAATGAAAACTAATTACGTCTGTTGTTTTAGGCTTTTAGCGGTGTTAAGAGTTGATTAAATTTTAAGATTTATATAAAAATAGTGATAGTGTATATATTACAACCTCTCGTCATTTTCGGCGAATTTGGCGTAGGTTTGTAGTGTGTGGGGCGCGGGCGGTGAAAACCGCAGAATTTTTGGACAAGGAAAAAGAATAAATGACTACAACAGGATCAAACAAGACACCCAGGTTACTGGCGGCTGCTAAAGAATTTAATATCGGTAAGGATACCCTTGTGGAGTTCCTTAACGATAAGGGCTTTGAAATAAATGCCAGCAACCCAAGTACCAAGCTCACAGAGCCAATGTATAACGCCTTGCAGGTAGAATTTGCCCAGGATAAAGCGGCAAAACGCAAGAGTGATGAGATTGCATTGCCTAAGGGGTCGCTGCTTGACAACCTGAAGAAGCCTAAAGACGTGCCTGAAGTGGTGGCTAAGAAAGAAGAGCCGGCCCCTGCACCGGAAAAGCCTGTAGTTAAGGCGCCAGAAAAGCCTAAGGAAGTAGAAAAACCTAAGGAAGTAGCACCGGTAGTAGTTAAGGCACCTGAGCCACCTAAGGAGGTAGAAAAGCCTAAGGAAGCACCGGTGGCAGAGACTGTGGCGGAGCCCAAGCCGAAAGAGGTGGAAGCGAAAGCTGTGAAGGCAGAAGAGAAGAAGGCTGAAAAAGAAATTGCGAAGAAGCAAGAGGAAGCTGAAGAACCACAGCATGTGGATATTAAAGCACCTAAGATAGAGGGTCCGAATATACTGGGTAAGATCAACCTTGACGAAATGAATCTGGCCTCACGCCCTAAGAAAGGTGCTGTAGCTAAGAAGAAAGAAACCAAGGAAGAACCCGTAAAGAAGACAGCAACCAAGAAAGAAGTTGCGCCTGAGGCTGAGGCGGCAGAGGAAGCACCGGTGGTAAAAGCACCGCCAGTGGCAGACGTTGTAGCACCGGTAGTAGTGGCGGCACCGGCACCTGCAGTGCCTGAGGCCGATGAAGAAGATGACGCTAAACGCGAACACATTGAAATGAGGGCTCCCAGACTTGAGGGTCCGAAGATCATTGGTAAAATAGAATTACCTGTATCACAGCCGGGTGGCGCAGGTGCAAGGCCCGACAGGGCAGGCGAACGCCGTAAGCGTAAACGCATACCTGTTGACAAGCGTCCTGAATCATTCAAACCGGGTGAACAAGGTGCTGCGGGCAACAGGCCGGGTGGCGGCAGACCAGGTGGTGCACCAGGCACGCCTCCTACAACAAGGCCATTAGCTCCGGGTCAGGGTCAGGGTACCGGTCAGTATGCAAGGCAGCAGCAAGCTGGTGCAGGTGGTAACAGGCCGGGTGGCGGACCAGGTGGACGTACAGGTGGAACGGGACGCGCGGGCGGACAAGGTGGCAACTTCAGGCCAGGTGGCGCGGGTGGTAACTTCCGCGGCAGACCGGGACAAGGTGGACCAATGACCCCGCAGCAGCAGGAAATTGACGCAAAAGCAATACAAGATAAAATACGCGAAACGCAGGCCAAACTTACCGGCTCTACGCGTAGCAAAAACCTTAAAGCTAAATACCGCCGTAACAAGCGCGATGAAATGGCAGAAAAGCGCCAGGCTGCAGAGGATTCTGAAAATGCAATGCTGATACAGGTTACTGAGTTTATCTCTGTAAGTGAGTTGGCAAGTTTGCTCAACGTGAGCTTTGCTGATGTGATCAGCAAGTGTATGAGCCTCGGTATCATGGTGTCTATCAACCAGCGCCTTGATGCGGAAGTTATTGAGCTAGTGGCCAGTGAGTTCAACTACGAAGTAGAATTCATTAACCTGGAGCAGAACGAAGACGAAGAGGAAGAGGTTGCAGATTCGGAAGAAGATATGGAACTGCGTGCCCCTATCGTTACCATTATGGGTCACGTTGACCATGGTAAGACCTCCTTGCTTGACTACATACGCAGTGCAAATGTGGTAGCAGGTGAGGCCGGTGGTATCACCCAGCACATTGGTGCTTACCAGGTAACAACGTCTACCGGCAAGCGCATTACCTTCCTCGATACTCCGGGTCACGAGGCGTTTACCGCGATGCGTGCACGTGGTGCCAAGGTGGCCGACGTAGCCGTGATAGTAGTAGCTGCTGATGACAACATCATGCCGCAGACCAAAGAGGCAATATCGCACGCACAGGCGGCTAACCTGCCGATGATCTTTGCGATCAACAAAATAGATAAAGAAGGCGCTAATCCGGAAAAGATAAAAGAAGGACTGGCACAACAAAATATACTTGTAGAAGACTGGGGTGGTAAATACCAGAGCCAGGAAATATCTGCCAAGAAGGGTCTTAATATAGACCTGCTATTGGAAAAGATAGGCCTGGAAGCTGAATTACTGGAACTCAAAGCTAATCCTGATCGCCTGGCAACAGGGTCTGTGATAGAAGCATCGCTGGATAAGGGTCGTGGATACCAATCTACCATACTTGTACAGAACGGTACGCTGAACCAGGGTGATATGATCGCATGCGGTCAGTACTTTGGTAAGGTAAAGGCGATGTTCAACGAACGTGGACAGCGTGTTACCTCAGCAGGGCCATCGGCTCCGGTGCAGGTACTGGGTCTGAATGGTGCGCCACAGGCTGGTGAGAAATTCAAGGTATACGAGAACGAGAATGAAGCTAAGGAAGTGGCTAACCACCGCGCGCAGATCATGCGTGAACAGGGTATCCGCGCCCGTAAGCATATTACGCTTGATGAGATCGGTCGTCGTCTGGCACTGGGTAGCTTCAAGGAGCTGGGTATCATCATCAAGGGTGACTTCGATGGTTCTATCGAGGCATTGAGTGATTCATTACAGAAACTTTCTACGGAAGAGGTAGCCGTGAATATTGTGCACAAGGGTGTGGGCCAGATCACAGAGAGCGATGTATTGCTCGCTACAGCATCTGATGCCATCATCATTGGTTTCCAGGTTCGTCCGTCGATGCAGGCTGCAAGGCTGGCCGATCAGGAGAACATCGAGATACGTACTTACTCTATCATCTACGACGCTATCGAAGAGATCAAGAGCGCTATGGAAGGCCTCCTGGAACCGAAGGTGGAGAAGAAGACAGTGTGCAACGTGGAAGTACGCGAGACCTACAAGATCAACGGCCTCGGAACGATCGCAGGGTGTTATGTACTCGACGGAAAGATATCCCGCAATACCAAGATCAACCTGGTACGCGATGGTATCGTAGTATTCACCGGCGAACTGAGCTCACTGAAACGCTTCAAGGATGACGTGAAGGAAGTAGCAACAGGCTACGAGTGCGGATTGATGGTAAAGAACTACAACGATGTGCGTGTAGCCGATATCATAGAAGGATTTGAAGAAGTAGAAGTGAAACGTACTTTATAATACCAACACTTTTGAGAAATATTGAAGAGCCATCCGGAAGGGTGGCTCTTTTGTTTTTATGAAGTTTGTCAGCCATTTATCGCTTCTCAATACCCACATTGCTACCTCCTGAATTTCCGGTTGCTTCCGGTAGAGGAAGTAAGTAGAAATGGCTGGAACCTTTTGCTGTACTGCGTTTCGTGGTTCACTTCCACTTTTATTTTTTCATGCAGGAAGTGGAAGTCTGTGGATAGTTTAACTGCGGCGACGATGCATCAAGGTTTACCACAAAGAATATGCACGAAGGGCAAAATGGTATGTGAATGGAAATCTTCTAAAAATATAATAGCCAATTTACTGAGTTGATTTGTGCAAAGTATCATTTTCTAAAGTTTGACATGATGTTTCATTAATCCAGGCACACGTTAACCTCACAGCCGAACAACGGCATTTTCTACGAAAAAAAATGTGTTTTGCTTGCAGGAAGTCGATCTGTTTGTCGAAAAGCAAAAGGAGCGCAACTGCGCTCCTTTTAGTTTGATATTCTTTTGGAAGAATTACTTGGTTGGCTCGTCGCTCACTTTACGTGGGTTGCGCTCCAGCACTTCATCTACCATACCATATTCCTTGGCTTCAGCCGCGGTCATCCAGTAGTCACGATCACTGTCTTTTTCTACCTTGCTCAGTTTCTGGCCGCTATGGAAAGAGATGATCTCATAGAGTTCTTTCTTCAGCTTGCCTATCTCACGAGCGGTGATCTCGATGTCGCTTGCCTGTCCTTCAGCACCGCCCAATGGCTGGTGTATCATTACACGGCTATGCTTCAGTGCGGTACGTTTGCCCTTGCTGCCTGCGCACATCAGCACCGCTGCCATAGAGGCTGCGATACCGGTGCAAATGGTAGACACATCAGGATTGATGATCTGCATAGTATCGTAGATACCCAGGCCTGCATATACGCTACCACCGGGACTATTAAGATACATCTGTATATCACGGGTGCGGTCGGTGCTCTCGAGGAACAACAACTGAGCGGTAACGATGTTGGCTACATAGTCATTGATACCCTCACCCAGGAAGATGATGCGATCCATCATCAGGCGGGAGAATACGTCCATAGAAGCTACGTTCATCGGGCGTTCTTCTATAATGTAGGGGGTAAGATTAGTAGGTACTCTGGTAAGTGCAGACGAATAACTATCGAGCGTTAAGCTGCTAATGCCATGATGCTTGATGGCATAATTGCGAAATTCACTTTTATTCATAGAATTTGTTTTGTATTGACTGTACAATTTTTAATCCATGTTAAATGTAGTGCCATTAAGGCATAAAACAAGCGCAGAAATGTGTTAAATCGCCAATTTGGCAATTGAAAATATAAATAGCTTTGCGGGTTGTAGGGTAAATGGGTTAAAAAGTTAAAGGGGTAAAGAGTTAAAAGGGTAAAGAGTTAAAAGGGTAAAAGAGTTAAAGGGTTAAAGAGTTAAAAGGGTAAAGAGTTAAAGGGTAAAAGAGTTAAAAGGGCGTAAGACAATAATCTAATAAAGGGAAATAGAATAAATATTATGGAAGAGCTGATAACCAGGGCGGAACTGGAAGACATGATAAAGGAGGATATTGATTATGATGTGGAACTGTTCGGCAGGATATGCCACGCATTGTATGAGCTTGATATCCCCTTTGATGAACTGGGAGATATATACCAGCTTATTTACACTACGATAGTGATACAAGGTGAGATAGATAATGGTGGGTTTTACCAATATTATGGTAACTCTACTGCGGAGCAACTTAATGAACTGGGTGTACATTACTTTGCGGTTATTAGTGCAGAGCATACATCAGACCTGCTGCAGGAGGTGTTTGATAAGATCATGAGTCAGAGTGAAACCTTCAGACAGGAGTATGAGACAATAGGCATACAAGCCGCCTTTAATAAAGCGAATGAAGAAAACCAGGAGATCGACATTGACGAGTATGACGAGTTTTACAATCGCATCTCTGCAGCCGAGCAATTGGGTAAGCTGAGGATGGATTATATCAGGGCGTATTTTCTGGAGGAGTAAACGGATTGCATTTTTTTACGTTCATTATTTCTACTACCAACATCTTATCTTTGTTATGTTGGAACAGTTAAAAAGCGCATATAACAAAGTGCCCCCGGTCATCAGGTCTTTTTTAGTAAGGGCGCTTTTGATCTTTGTTGCGTGGCAGTTGCTGTATGTTTTTGTTCTGGCGCCTATCCGCGTTCCCGACAGGCAGCTTACCAATCTTACTACGTTTTCTACCAGCCGTTTACTCTCGGTATTTTATGACAAAGTAGATGTTATTTATACCAATCATAATAAGATACGCACCGCTATAGTAGTGATCAATAATAAGAAGGTGATAGGTGTGGCAGATCCCTGCAATGCGTTGGAGATATATGTGCTGTACATTGCCTTTCTCTTCTGCTTCCCCGGCACTATGAAGCGTCGGGCTTTGTTTATTGCCGGAGGCATACCTTATATTTTCATCATCAACACGATAAGATGTGCCCTGATAGCGTGGCTCAACATCAATCATCGGGGGTGGGTAGACATCAGTCATCACTACATCTTCACTGCGGCGGTATATCTGGCTATCTTTTACTTGTGGGTATTGTATACAAGGCAGGGGTACGATGTTGCCGGCAAGGTGACTTTTATTGTTTCGTTGTTGTGTATCCTATTCCTGAGTTGGGCCAATGTCAACTATTTCGGAAATAACCTGACCAACAGATTTTCATTTGCTGTCAATCAGGCGGTACACGCCGTGGTATTTGTTGCTACGTGGTTTATCGGCTACCTCAACTGGAGGAAAAATGAAAAATGGGTAAGGTGGTTGTGGTCGGCATTGTATATGATGGCGGCTGTCGTTTTTGTTGTTTTGTCCGGCGCATGTTATGCTGCTCATGGCAACCGTATGCTGATGAGGTATGCGGCAGAAGTGCGGAATATTTTTTCAGGCCATTTACCGTTCCTTGTTTTTTTCCTTTTTCTGCAGATCATCACCGGAGTTTCCAACAGATTAAATAAACAAGCGTCTTAAGGGTTGTTATTTGGGCTGTGTTGCTATTGCAGACCGTTTTTTTGTGAGCCATTGAGCCAGTTTATGTGATGGGTATTCTACCATAAGGTAAACCACATACGAGCCTGCAACGGTAACTATAATAATGACTGGATATGTGAGAGGTGTGACGGTAATATACTTAACGATAAAGAAAACAAATATTTCGTGGCAGAGATAAAGCGAATAAGAGAATTTACCGAGATTCTCGAAGAAGCGAACCGGTTCGTGCTTTTTATAATAAGAGAACTCTACCCGCAACCATAAGAAGAGCGCCAGTGCCAGTAAATTGCCGGTGAGCAGTACAGAAGTGTTCATTTTAAAGCGCAGTACCTGGACGCTCACACTTAATAGGAAAATCAGCAGCCGTAAGGACCATAATTTTATGCTGGAAATATCTTTGTTCATGCTGTCAAACTCTTCCGCAAGTATTACACCCAGTAGCCAGCATGGTAGCCCAACGATCCAGGTAAGCAAGGTGCCTAATTGCCAGTATTGCCCCACCAGGCCCTTGCTGGTATGGTGGATAAGCGCCAGCACATCATTTTGCGCGAATACCAATATCACTACAAATGATAAGACAAAGGCTATCAGGAATTTTGTTTTCCAGGGTACTTTAATTTTGATGAGTAAGGGGTATAAGGTGTAGTATATGAGCTCGCAATACAGGCTCCACACGGGTATGAGGCCGTATATTTTAAAATGAGTTGCAAATGCCCCAATAACCAGTAGGGGTAACCCGATCCTCAGCCATCGCCTGATGAGAAAATTCTTTGTGTTAAACGGTTTGTTTTTGTTGGGATAATGAATAACAAAACCAGAGATAATAAAGAACGCAATTACTGCACTTGTGCCGCTGAAAAGCGGAGTAATGATCATTCCCATGGTTCGGAATGCAGGAAGGGTATTTGCTTTTAATAAATGGGCAAACGTGTTGGGTATGTGAGACAGAAAAACGATAAGGGCAAGAAAAAAACGGAGACTGTCAATGCCATTAACCCACTTGCTGTTGCTTGCCTTCATATAAACTATATCTCATAGTTGAATTGGCTTGCAAGATAGCATATATATCTCGCTTTTTTACCGTTACCAGATAGGTTCGACAGATGCCCCTTGTGGTAAATGTTTTTATTTAAGCTTTAAAGTTTATTTTGCAGTCTATGAAAAAGATATTGCTTACTTGCTGCGTTGTGTCGGCACTGTTTATGGCATCATGCAGCCATGATTCTACTTTTGTACCGCCGGCTCCCGGAGCGACTATTGCTAGTATGGAGCAACCAATACCAGGAGCGAAAAATGCGGTATATAGAGTGACCATTACGGCCGACAGCCTGATAAAAGACGGTGTGTATGATGTATGTGCCATCTACGGACTGGATACCGGCAGAGGAGGATTCAGAATGCCCAAAGGTATAGGTGCTTATAAGATCGTGCTGAAAAAAGGGCCGGAGAATAAATTCGAGATTGGTTTCCAGGAAGGTAAGGACACCACTTTCAATGAGTACTTCGAAGTGGGCGCGGCCAGCGAGCAAAGCAATGTACCGGGTGAGGGTATGCGCTGGACCATTACGATGAACTATCTGAAAGCATATACTTACGAGTAGTAGCAGCGAGGAAATTTAATATTCCTGTCAGCGCAAAATAGTTTTATTTTACCATCCCTAAAACGAAAACATATGAGTATTCCGGTAGTAGACCTGGCCGAATTCACCAAAGGTAGTGAACAGCAAAAGAAGGAGTTTGTTCAGCAATTGGGTAAAGCATTTGAAGAGACCGGCTTTGTGGCAGTTAAGAATCACAGCATATCTGATGAGCTGATAGCTGAACTGTATAAGCACGTACAACAATTTTTCGCTATGCCTGTTGCCGCAAAGAAAAGTTATGAGATACCGGGCCTTGCCGGTCAGCGTGGTTACACGTCTTTCGGACAAGAGCATGCCAAGGGTTTTGATGCTCCGGATCTTAAGGAGTTCTTTCAGTTCGGACAGGAGGTGACAGACAGCGACCCTGTAAAAAGTGAATACCCCGAGAATATCGTGGTGAACGAAGTGCCTGCATTTACACCTACTTTGCTGCATGCATACCGTGCCTTCGAACAGTCGGGCGCAGCACTGCTGCAAGCAATAGCCTTATTTCTGGGCCTTGATGAGCATTATTTTGATCAGTACGTGCATAATGGCAACTCGATATTGAGGGCTATCTACTATCCGCCTATTACACAAGAGCCTAAGTCGGCCATTCGTGCCGAACAGCATGAAGATATCAATCTTATTACCCTGCTTGTGGGTGCATCAGCAGATGGATTGGAGATATTAAGCAAACAGGACAAATGGATAGGTGTTACTTCGCTCCCTGAGCAAATAGTAGTAAACGTGGGCGACATGCTGCAGCGCCTCACTAATAACCGCCTGCGCAGTACTACACACAGGGTTGTAAATCCGCCACAGGAAAAATGGTCTTCACCTCGTTTCTCCATACCTTTCTTCCTGCACCCTAAGAGCAGCATGAGTCTCGCTTGTCTGGATAGTTGTATAGATGCGCAACACCCTAAGGCATATGAAGACTATACCGCCGGTGAATACCTGGATGAAAGGCTGAGAGAGATAGGATTGAAGAAGTAAACATAGCTGGTAAATTTTTGTTATAAAAAGGTATTATTCGCTGAAAAGCCTATATTTGTAACGACCTGAGGCCATTACATGGCCATAGCCTGATTAATGAGGCACAATTTTTAATTACTAAAAAGTAGCATCAGGATGTCACCTGATGCTGAGATTTTTTCTTTTCATGATGGAATACAATACTTCCCGCAGCCAGTTGCTGATGCCAGAATATGGCCGCAATGTGCAAAAGATGATCGAGTATCTTACTACGGTAGAAGATAAAGAAAAACGATTGAAGAATGCAGAGGTGATCATCGAATTGATGGGTACACTAAACCCGCATTTGAAGACAATAGAAGACTATAAGCATAAACTTTGGGACCACCTCTACCAGATGACGGGTTTCAACCTGGAAGTGGATTCTCCTTATCCCCCGCCAACACCGGAGTCTGTATTCAAGAAACCGGAAGTTTTACCTTACCCGCAGAAGAGCATGAAGCACAGGCATCTTGGCCAGAATGTGGAAGGCCTGCTGCAAATGGCGCTTGCAGAAACCAACCCTGAAAAAAGGCAGTGGCTGACGCAGACCATTGGTTACTACATGAAACTGGCATACGGCAACTGGCATAAAGAACCAGTGCACGATGACATGATCAAGAGTGAAATGAACGAGATATCGGGCGGTGCTCTGAAATACGAGACCGGCGGTTACAGGGTTCACTTTGATACCAATCCGGTTAGCAACAATAACAACGGCAACAACAATAACAACCGCAACTTCAAGCAGAAGAATAGCCGCAATTATAAAACAGCACCACCACAGCCGGGTCAGCCGGGCCAGAACAACAATGCGCGCCCTAACAACAGCAACGCTAGTGGTTTCCGCGACAGAGATGGACTTGGCAGCGGAGGAGGTGGTAACAACTTCAAGTACAACAAGAACAAATACAAGAACAAAAATAAACCTCAATAATCTTCTGATATTATGAACGCTTTCGAGATAAGAGGCGGCCATAAACTCTCGGGCACCATTACCCCGCAGGGGGCTAAGAATGAGGCCCTGCAGGTATTATGTGCAGCGTTACTCACCGATGAACCGGTAAAACTTACAAATGTGCCGGACATCATTGATGTAAATACGCTCATAGAGTTGCTGGAAGATATGGGTGTGAAAACGGAACGCCCCTTTGCTAATACCATCATCCTGCATGCCGCAGGCATAGATCCGGATTATTTTGCCACACCTGCTTTTAAGAAAAAATCGGGTAAGCTACGAGGCACTGTGATGCTCGCCGGCCCTATGCTGGCAAGATTCAGGAAAGCATATATACCACAACCGGGTGGCGATAAGATAGGCCGCCGCAGGCTGGATACACATATTCTGGGGTTTGAACGCATGGGCGTATCATTTGACTATGATACCGAGAACCAGATGTTTGCCCTGGATGGCAAAGAACTGCACGGTGCGTCCATACTGATGGAGGAGCCCTCTGTTACCGGAACAGCCAACCTGCTGATGGCCGCAGTAATGGCAGAGGGGACTACTACGATCTATAACGCGGCATGTGAACCATATGTACAGCAACTCTGCCACATGCTCAATAGCATGGGGGCAAAGATAACGGGCATCAGCTCGAACCTACTGACAATAGAAGGGGTGAAGAGCCTGCATGGCTGCGAACACCGCCTTCTGGCCGATATGATAGAGGTGGGCTCTTTTATAGGGCTTGCCGCAATGACACAAAGCGAGCTAACCATCAAGGATGTGAATATGCGAATGCTGGGCATAATACCAGACGTATTTCGCAGAATGGGTATCGAACTGCAGGTAAAGGGTGACGATATTTTTGTGCCTGCACAAGAACATTACAAAATACATAAGTTCATAGATGGCTCGGTGCTTACGATATACGATCATCCATGGCCCGGTTTTACACCAGACCTTATCAGCATCATACTAGTGCTGGCTACACAGGCCAAGGGCACAGTTCTCGTGCATCAAAAAATGTTTGAAAGCCGTTTATTCTTCGTAGATAAGCTGATTGAAATGGGAGCGCAGATAGTTTTGTGTGACCCGCACAGGGCCGTTGTGATAGGGCTGGACCGGCAGCAACCTTTGCGCGGTATTAACATGGTCTCTCCTGATATCAGGGCGGGTGTAGCCCTGCTTATTGCAGCATTATCGGCTAATGGTAAGAGTACCATACAGAATATACACCAGATAGACAGGGGGTATGAGCGCATAGATGAACGACTCAATGCACTGGGGGCGGATATCAGGCGAATAGACTTTGCGTAAATGCCAACCAGACAAACTATAGGTGATATAAAGTACCGTATATTAAATGTGTTATTAAAAACATATTAATAGCTATTTAATTAGCTATTTTTTTTAATCGTAATTGTTTGAATGTAGTTGGGATTGCGTATTTTTGCGTCTCCTAAACCATCCACAATGAAATTTTTAAACAAGATTCCCCTCTTGTTGTTATTGCTAATCGTACCCACGATCGGTGTGGCCCAGGTAATGGGTAGTATAGCAACGGCATCCACTATTTTATTTATTTTTAATACAATTGTCTGGATAACTTCTGCTATTTCCATAAAGCAATTATTGTGGCATGGGGAATACAACCGGTCTCCATTTCATGTATTCAATATCATTCTGATCATTGCTTACCACAGCATCTCCCTTTCTTTCCTTATACACCACAAAGACTATTTTGAAGGCTATCAATTGCTGGATGCAATGGGTTGCGTTAAGAAATATTTCCTTAGTACTGATCTTACCTCTTTATTGAAGAGGGTAATTGAGATAGGTTTTATCTGCAACATTATTTACCTCATACGCTACGGTAAGGAATACTACATCGACAGTAATTAAAAAGCCGATAACCAGGCACAAAAAAAGAGAGACCGTATGAAACAGTCTCTCTTTTTTTAATTCGCTAATTGTATTACTTCTTAGCGGTAGCCTTTTTAGGGCCGGCATTCTTTTTAGCAGGTGCTGCTTTTTTTGCAGGTGCTGCTGCTTTCTTAGCAGGTGCTGCTTTTTTTGCAGGTGCTGCTTTCTTAGCAGGTGCTGCTTTCTTAGCAGGTGCCGCTTTTTTAGCCGGTGCTGCTTTCTTTGCAGGCGCTGCTTTTTTAGCAGGTGCCGCTTTCTTTGCAGGCGCCGCTTTCTTCGGTGCCGCTTTCTTTGCAGGTGCTGCCTTCTTAGCAGGTGCTGCCTTCTTTGCTGTTGCCATAACTGTGAATTTAAGGGTTAAACAAAAATCTATATGGCAAAATCGCTTTGGGGGTTAGGCCTCTGCGATTTCGTTAACTTCCTTTACTGATACAGTCATTTTATTGCGGGTTCTGCGGTATTCTACGATACCATCAGAAAGAGCGAAGATCGTGAAATCTTTACCCAGACCTACGTTGTTACCCGGATGGTAAACAGTACCCCTCTGGCGAAGGATGATGTTGCCAGAAATAGCTGGTTGACCACCAAAAATTTTAACTCCTAATCTTTTACTGTGTGAATCGCGTCCGTTCCTTACACTACCTTCACCTTTTTTATGTGCCATTTCTTGTACTTACTATTTATTGGTTTTAAAAATTAAGCGATCTCGTTGATTTTGATCTTAGTCAATGACTGACGATGACCATTCATCTTCTGATAACCTTTACGGCGCTTCTTCTTAAAGATGATAACTTTATCGCCTTTCAAATGATCTATGATCTCAGCCTGAACTTTTGATGTTGAATGAGCGAAAGTGATGTTTCCGTCATTGCTCACCATCAGTATATCTGAAAATTCTACTTTGTCTCCTGCACTACCTTCAAGGCGGTGTACAAACAATTCATCATTCTTCCTTACCTTGAATTGTTGTCCTGCGATATTTACTATTACAAACATGATAAACCTAAAATATTTTTGCAAAGGTAATACAGATTTTTATTTTAAACAATAAAAATTTGTTTATTTTTTCCCTGCCCTTATTTTTTTATTATCATTTGAGTTCTAAAATCTTCTTTTTTCGAAGAAAAAAAATTTAAAATTCGCGTCTGTTCATTCAGTTTCAATATTGCATAAAGCTAATCAGAAGAAATAGCGAACGGCAAAAATTTTCAAAGACCACAAATTATTTAATGATTAAAAATACAACAATGTGCGAATAAATGAAAAATATTTTTGCATTTATTTTTTTGCAACTATAAAAAAATTGTTGACCTGTTTTGTAATGGATGTTTTTTATCGCGACACTTTTTATTCAGCATCCAACCGTTGAAAAAAAGAACGCTATTTCTCTAAACCTATGAAACTTCATACTGCAGCGGCGTTCACCACATGCTACAGCTACCCGGAAGGAGATAATTGTTGCCTGGGTGAAATTTATTTTGAAAATAAAACAGCAGTTATACAGCGTTATAAATATTACCTTTATCCTCCCAATTATTTCGGTCAATGAGAATAAAATCATTTCTTGCCAGGCCTTATGCATCTATCGTTCAGTCAAAGGTGCGTAAGGGAATGACCACGGCAGTAGCCGATCAGGAAGCTGTCTTGCAACAGCTGCTCAAAGTGGGAAGCAATACTGTTTTTGGAAAGGAACATTCGCTGGATAAGGTGAAGACCTACGAAGAATACAAGATGGCAGTTCCTATCCGCGACTATGAGGGATTCAAGCCATGGATAGAAAAAATAAAAGATGGCGGCCAGCATATATTATGGAAGGGCAAGCCTATTTATTTTGCTAAAACATCGGGCACAACAAGCGGTGCCAAATATATCCCCATTACCAAAGAGTCGATACCTAATCACATAAATGGTGCACGCGATGCATTGTTGTGCTATATGGCAGAGAGCGGTAACACCTCTTTCGCTGATGGTCGGATGATCTTTCTTTCCGGCTCGCCGGAAATGGAAAGGGTAGGTGGAATACCAACAGGCCGGCTTAGCGGAATAGTGAACCATTATGTGCCGCGCTACCTGCGAGGCAATCAATTGCCATCCTATGAAACCAATTGTATAGAAGACTGGGAGCAAAAGCTGGATAAAATAGTAGCTGAGACCATGGGGCAGGATATGACCCTGATAAGCGGCATACCGCCGTGGATGCAGATGTACTTTGACTGGCTGAGCGAAAGGAATGAGGGTAAAAAGATAAAAGAACTTTTCCCTCATCTGCAGGTAATTGTGCATGGTGGAGTCAACTTTGAGCCATACAAGGCAAAATTAATGGACAGCCTTGGTGGGCAGGTAGATATGATCGAGACCTTTCCGGCATCTGAGGGCTTTTTTGCATTTCAGGATGTTGTGGGTCAGGAGGGGCTGTTACTCAATACCAATGCAGGTATGTACTACGAGTTTGTGCCGGCAAATGAAATAGCTAATGAGAACCCTGCCCGTCTGTCATTGGCGGATGTGAAGGTGGGTGAGAATTATGCACTTATTGTAAGCACTAACGCGGGCTTATGGGCATATAATATAGGAGATACCGTTCGCTTCATTAGTACCGACCCCTACAGGCTGGTAGTAACGGGGAGGATAAAACATTTTATTTCGGCCTTTGGGGAACATGTGATCATAGAAGAGGTGGAACAAGCCATGATGCAGACAGCTAACCATTTCAACGCACGCATTATTGAGTTTACCATCGCACCGATGATACAGGTGAGCGAGGGTAAGCCTTATCACGAGTGGTTTGTAGAGTTTGAGACGCCGCCGGCAGATATGGCGGCCTTTGCGCTGGCAGTAGACGATAACCTGCGAAAGAAGAACATTTATTATGATGACCTGATAAATGGCAGTATATTACAAACGCTGAAGATCCGTATCATGCAGCGCGGAGCATTTATAGAGTATATGAAATCTATCGGTAAACTAGGCGGACAGAACAAAGTGCCACGCCTTGGTAACGACAGGAAAATAGCAGATGAACTGAAACCATGGATAGCCCAAACCAGTTAACAGCATGCGCATAACCCTTACCATACTATCAATTATATTCCTATTCTTTTGCGCCTGCGCAGGCCATAAACCAGCGGTGCCCGAAGAGGCTAAGGCGATACTGCAACCAGCAGAAGAAGACGCCAACTCACTGATCAGCGATAAGATACACCAAACCATAGTATCTATCAATGAATTTGAAGAAACGCAGGATGCGGTGAAGGTGGAAACCATGCAAAGGAAACGGAAAGACATAGAGGATGAAACCCGTGATGCCTGCGAATACCTGGACAAATGGAAGGAGCGACTGATCGACGAGGCGGGAGGAATGACCGATGTAGGGGCACTAAAACATGGAGATGACACCCTGATAGCTACCCGTTTGCTGGTGAAAAGTGCCAGTGCCGACACGCTAAGATGGCATATGGAGGAGGTGAGAGAAGTATTTTTGAGAGACGTAAAGGATACAACAGCTATAGTTGCCGGGATGCCGGAGAGCATAAGCAATTGTATTAAGGGAAAGGAGTGGAATACACAGCTATTTGACCATGTACCTGTATATGTGGCATTGACCGTTTTCGAAAAATTCAAGAAAGACGTGTATACAGGTGAATTACTCGCCTTGAACAGAATGCTGCTGGAAGCTAAAGCACACCCTGCACCCAAACCCAAGCAAATGAGATAAATGACCGCAATGCTGAGATGCCCATGAAAAAGCAATTACATTTATTATTCGCAGTTTCATTGTTACTATTAGGTAGTTGCAGAGGGCATTATAACTTTCTCACACAAGAGATAAGGTCTGTGAAAATAATGAGAGTTGGCGACCTTGAAGGAAATCTCTATGACAGCATTGAGCTAAAAGACCCCAAAGAAATTGAGCACCTTGTTCATGAGTTGAATAATAATCATAAAGAGGAGTGGGAATTCTATCCGTTGTACTTGATTGTACTGCAGTATCGCGACTCCCCAATATATGTCCCAGTAAATCATAACGGCATAAAAATAGATGGGGCTTCTTACAAGACAGAATCAAACCTGAATACAATTCTATCGCAGGAGATCGAATTGAATTTGTATCCTAGCAATAACCAATGAGCCGTTGGCCCTTACATAAAGGATGGTTTTGGGAAAGGGCACCTTTCTTTCGCATACTTGTGCCGTTCGCAGCGGGTATTTTTTGTTATGAGCTGAGCAGCAAAATTTCTCTGTCAATTATTTGTGGCATACTTGCCGTGGCGGCGATAGTATATGTATTGATGCAGTTGCTCAACAGGAACAAACGCATTCTTTCATTCGCCCTACTCAATATTGTCTTCTTATGTGCAGGCTACGCGGTATGCCATATCAATGATATCAGGAACAGTGATACATGGTATGGCAATAACAACCGGCCAGAGACAACAGCACTGGTGCGCATCACCGATATGCCGGCAGAAAAGGAAAGTACCTGGAAACTGAATGTGGAGGTAGTGCGCATGATGAAAGCCGGAAACCCGATCCCCGCAACAGGTAAAGGATTCGTATACCTGTATAAAGACGTAATGCCCATGATGCTGCACAAGGGCGACAGTATATGGGTGCCGGGTAATTGGACGCAGATCCAAAATGCCGGAAACCCTTACGAGTTTGACTATGCAGCATACTGCAGGCATAATAACATTTACTGCCAGCAATTTTGTAGCGGGAAAGACGTGCGGCTTTACAGTACTAATGATCCCGCTGCTACTCCGGCAATAGATAGACTACACGACTGGTGCACAGCACAACTGGACCTGTATGTAACCAATAGCAAAGCAAGGGGGCTTATACAGGCTATGCTGTTGGGAGACGAGTATAACCTGGATGCCGACATTAGGCAGTCATTCTCTGATACAGGTATTGTGCATGTCATAGCCATATCCGGCGGTAATGTCATGATCTTCTTTGCCTTTATCTCTGCGCTGCTGTGGTGGATGAAGGACAGAAAGTACCTATGGGTAAAGTATCTGATAGCCTTGCCGCTGGTGTGGTTTTATGTAGTAATGGCAGGCTCCTCGCCATCGGCCATACGGGCCGCCATTATGTTTTCTTTACTGGCTTTCGGTGTCCTGTTTCAGAAGAACAACAATAGCCTGAACCAACTTTTTGCCACAGCATTCCTGCTGCTATGTGCACAGCCTATGTGGCTATATTCCGCAGGGTTTCAGTTGTCTTTTGTTGCGGTGTTATCTATCATCATTTTCTATTCACCTATTTATAAGCTTATCGCACGACCCGAGTACTGGATCGCCCGGAAGGTATGGCAGGCTACTGCAGCCAGCCTTGCAGCAGAGATATTGGTAGCGCCCATAGTTATTTATTACTTCCACAATTTTCCCGTGTTCTTCCTTGTGGCTAATGTATTGGCGTTTGCCTTTATGGAGGTAGTGCTGCTGGCGGGTATTGCCATTATCCTGCTCAGTTTTATTCCTGCATTGGCCCATATAATTGGCGCAATTACGATAAGACTAGTGGCCATATTCGGCAAGCTGATCGGTGTACTGCAATATTTCAATCCATCATCTTTTCGCTCACTATCTATATCTGCATGGGAGTTGACGTTGGTATATATCACCATATCAGGAATAACTTTCTTTATTTTGCGTAAGGGGAAACCGACATTGTTTGTTGGCTTAAGTGCTCTGTGTCTTTTTTTGCTTTCCTCCTGTTTTGGTGAATGGAACAACCTGCATCAGCAACATCTGGTGGTGTACAATGCCGGCAGAGGCAACCATATAGAACGTATAGATGGGAAATATTACCGGGTGCTGCATACGGATACGGCTGTTGCAAAGAAAATAGCCTATGCCACAACCCCTGCTCATATACAATGGCAGGTGGAACGGGCTGCACAGACGAATAAAAATGAGCTACAATTGGTGGGAAGTAAAAAAGTATTATTGCTCAGTGCCCCCGTGACAGGAAACAACCCATTCCCCGTCGATGATATTGTTATCAACTATACCGGAGCGGTAGACTTGAAGAAGATCATGGCAGTTTTTTCACCTGAACATATTGTTATCGGAAATAATTATTCCCGTCAGCAAATAGAATCGATCGTAAAGTCAAGTGGCGGAATGCACGCTCCGCTGCACATTATCGCCTGGGATGGGGCTTTTGTGGTTGATGGGTTGTAGGCACTCATAAATCCTTCCTATCTTTGCGCCCTAATTTTCTCCTACATGCACCGTCAAATTAAATCTGCACTAATATCCGTCTTCTATAAGGATGGATTGGAACCTATTGTACGCAAACTACACGAACAGGGCGTGACCATCTATTCTACAGGTGGCACACAAACATTCATCGAGGGCCTGGGTCTTCCTTGCACTGCTGTAGAAAGTGTAACAGGTTATCCGTCCATACTTGGCGGACGTGTAAAGACCCTGCACCCTAAGGTGTTTGGTGGTATCCTTGCCCGCAGGGAACTGGATAAGGATATGCAGCATGTGGCAGAATATGAGATACCGTTGCTGGACCTCGTGATCGTAGATCTGTATCCGTTTGAAGAAACAGTGAAGAGCACGACCGATGAGGCAACAATAATAGAAAAGATAGATATAGGCGGGGTATCGCTGATACGCGCGGCAGGCAAGAACTTTGCCGATGTAGTTATTGTAGCATCACGCAACCAATATGGCCAGCTGCTGGACCTGCTGAACGAGCAGGGAGGTAAGACGGCATTAGGTGACCGCAAAAAATTTGCCGCTGCTGCGTTTGCAGAGTGTGCCCATTATGATGTAGCTATTGCTGACTATTTTGCCAAGGAGCATGGTGGCGATCACTTCCAGTTGTCGTTTGGCAACAAGCAGCACTTGCGCTACGGTGAGAATCCGCACCAGCATGCAGCTTTTTATGGCAATCTGGACGAGCTGTTTGTAAAACTGAACGGCAAAGAACTCTCTTACAATAACCTGGTAGATGTGGACGCAGCTTGTCAGATCATATCTGAATTTTCAAAGCCGGCGTTTGCCATCATCAAGCACACCAACGTGTGCGGTGTGGCAGAGCGTGATAATGTGACCCACGCCTGGGAGGCCGCTCTGGCAGGCGATCCGGAAAGTGCCTTCGGTGGGGTATTGGTCACCAACCAGAACATCAATATAGATGTGGCACAGAAGATCAACGAATTATTTTTTGAGATACTGATAGCGCCCGGTTTTGATGAAGAGGCGCTGACGCTGCTGAAGAGCAAGAAGAACCGCAACCTGCTGATGCAGAAGAAGAGTTTCTATCCTGTGAAAGAATACAAGCGTATACTTAATGGTATACTGGTGCAGGATGCAGATACGCAAAGCTATACTTCATGGACAGAAGCGGGTGGCAGAAACTGCACCGATGCTGAAAAGCAGGACCTGCTGTTTGCCAACATCATATGCAAGCACCTGAAATCAAACGCGATAGCTATAGTAAAAGATAAGCAGCTGATAGGCAAGGGTTGCGGGCAGACCAGCCGCATAGACGCGCTGCGTCAGGCGCTGGATAAGTCAAAGCAATTCGGGTTTACACTCAAAGGTGCTGTGATGGCGTCTGATGCGTTCTTCCCGTTCAATGACTGTGTGAGCATGGCACACGACGCCGGCATAAATGCAGTGATACAACCGGGCGGCTCAGTAAGGGACAAAGACAGCATAGAATATTGCAAGGAGCATAATATGGCTATGATCATGACGGAAATGAGGCATTTTAAGCACTAAAAAGGGTAGTTGCAATATTTTATTTAATATTTGTTGCTTTTTCACAAAAAAAGATACCTTTGCCCTCCCATTCGCGGGTGTGGCGAAATTGGCAGACGCGCTAGACTTAGGATCTAGTGCCGTGAGGCATGGGGGTTCGAGTCCCTCCACCCGCACTAACAATTTACACAGCCCATTTTGGCCTTGCGCTAGAATTGGCTGTTTTTTTTAACTAAAAAAATGAACTGTTATGGCTACTGTAACCCGTGAAAATATCGGAACACTACATGATAAAGTAACTGTAAAACTGACTAAGGAAGACTACCTTCCTAATTTTGAGAAGACCCTGAAACAATACGCTAAAACGGCTAACGTGCCTGGCTTCCGCAAAGGAATGGTACCAGCGGGCATGCTGCGCAAGATGTATGGTCCTTCTATATTCAATGAAGAAGTGATACGCTCTGCAGGCAAAAAGCTGGAAGACTATATGCAGGCTGAAAAGCTGGCCATATTCGCTCAGCCAATGATACTGCCTAACCCTGAGCAAAAGAGGCTGGACATCAATCAGCCAACTGATGTTGACTTTTCTTTCGAAATAGGCCTGAAGCCGGAATTTGAAATACCTGCCCTGAAGAACAAACAGCCCATAACACTTTACAAGATAGCTATCGGCGACAAGTTGATGGATGATGAGATAGAGCGTATCAAACGCCGCTCCGGTAAGGTAGAGTCAATAGATACTGTCAACAGCAAGGAAGATATCCTGTATTGCACTATTGAGGCTTGCGATGGAGAGGGTAATGTAATACCTAACAGCAAGACCGAAGAAACAATAGTAATGGACAAGATGCCTGCCAAAATGCAGGAGAAGCTGATGGGTAAGTCTACCAACGAGACGTTCAACTTCCGTCCGGTAGATGTGTGCGGTGCAGAAGAGCTGCCGGTGTTCATGAACCTGATCAAGAAAGACGAAGCTGCTGCCGAATATACTTTCAAATTCCACCTGAGTAAGATAGGTACGCTGGTTCCTGTAGAGCTGGGTCCTGAGCTGTATGCACAGGTATTCCCTAACACTGAGGTGGCTGATGAGGCTGACTTCCGTGCTAAGGTAAAAGCAGAGCTGAGCAAAGAATTCGACCGTATCGCTCTGGAGCGTATGCAGAATGAGATGTATGAACTGCTGGTACACAACACACCTATCACGCTCCCGGTGCCGTTCCTGAAACGCTGGATGATGGAGGGTGGAGAAAAACCAAAGTCTGCGCAGGAAGTAGAAATGGAATTTTCAAGTTTTGAGCACCAGCTCCGCTGGCAGCTGATCTCCGATAAGATCATCATAGAGAATGGTATCAATGTAAGCCGCGAAGAAGTGATGGCTGATATCAAGGCGCGTGTGCTGTCTTACTTTGGTATGGCAGGTGAAGATGGCGAAGAAGCACCATGGATGGATAGCTACATCACCAAGCTGGAAAAAGACAACAAGATGACCGATGAAACTTTCCGTCGCCTGCTGACCGACAAGATATTCAGCTTCCTGACCACTCAGTTCTCTATTGAGCAGAAGGATACTGATGAAGAAGCATTCTTCAAGCTGGCTGATCCGCATGCCATGCACCACCACCACTAATAGTCTGAAGTAGAGAGCTACGACTACATAATGTATAAAAGAGAAACCCGCACTTGTGCGGGTTTCTCTTTTAAGAACATTAAGCGTTCTACTTTTGTCTTTAGACTATCTACTTACTACCTTTGCACTCTCTATGGACAAGAAAGTAAGAGTTCGTTTTGCTCCCAGCCCTACGGGTGGTTTGCACCTGGGTGGTGTGCGCACTGTATTATATAATTACCTGTTTGCCCGTGCACACGGCGGCGATTTTGTGCTGCGTATAGAAGACACCGATCAGACCCGTTTTGTAAAGGGCGCCGAAGAATATATTACCGAGTGCCTCGAGTGGTGCGGACTCATCCCTGATGAGAGCCCTGCCAAAGGTGGCCCTTATGCCCCTTACCGCCAGAGTGAGCGCAAGCCTATGTACTATCAGTATGCCAAACAACTTATAGACTCGGGCCATGCGTATTACGCTTTTGATACAACTGAAGAGCTGGAGCAGATGCGTAAGGATATGAAGGTGGATGAGCACAGCAGCGTGCAGTATGACCACAACACCCGCATGCGCATGCGCAATTCGCTCACCTTACCTGCCGATGAAGTAGCTAAGCTGCTGGCCGATGGTGTTCATTATGTCATCAGGATAAAAATGCCGGAACATGAGACCATCGTATTCTCAGACATGATACGCGGCGATATCTCTTTCGATTCCAGCCTTGTTGATGATAAAGTATTGCTTAAAGGCGACGGTATGCCTACTTACCACCTGGCCGTGGTGGTAGATGATTACCTGATGAAGATAACTCACGCCTTCCGTGGTGAAGAGTGGCTGCCAAGTGCACCCGTTCACCTGCTGTTATGGCGATACCTGGGTTGGGAGGCAGATATGCCACAATGGGCGCATTTGCCGCTGATACTAAAACCTGATGGCAATGGTAAGCTCAGTAAGCGTGATGGCGACAGATTAGGCTTCCCGGTATTCGCTATGAACTGGTACGACCCTACCAAGAATGAAACCACAACAGGCTTCCGTGAAATGGGTTTCCTGCCGCAGGCGTTCACCAACATGCTGGCTATGCTGGGATGGAACGACGGCACAGGACAAGAGATATTCTCGCTCGAAGAACTGGTGCAAAAATTCTCTATAGAAAGGGTGCACAAGGGCGGCGCTAAGTTCGACTTTGAAAAAGCCAAGTGGTTCAACAACCAGTACATACACCATATGGATAATGAGGTGCTGGCACAATTGGCTATGCCTTATATACAACAGCATGGTGTCACCCCGGCTACAGATTATCTGGTTAAGGTCGTGGGTCTTATCAAGGAGCGTTGCACTTTGCTGCCTGATTTTTGGGCACAAGGACACTTCTTCTTCGAGACACCGGAGATGAAGGAAGCTGCAGCCATCAAAGACAAATGGAATGAGCCTAAAAAACTCTTTTTCGAAGCATGGATAAACGAGCTGGATACTACGGAATGGGTTGACATGGCACTGGAAGCTAATTTTAACGACCTTGCTGCAAAGCAAGGTCTAAAGAAGGGTGAGCTGATGCTGCCACTGCGCATTATGCTTGTTGGGGGTAAGTATGGGCCGGGTGTCTTCCACATTGCCGATATGATAGGCAAGGAAGAAACCATAAAAAGAATACACGCTGCACTAGCGATATTAGGATAAAAGAAGAAGCCCGGAAGATCCGGGCTTCTTCTTTTAAAAGAGAATATTCTAATGGACTATACACGTAGGTTCGTGATGTATCGGGAACTTCACCGAATTGGCCACAAAGCATTTTTCATTCGCTTTCTCGTGCAATGAATTGGCCAGGTCTATTTTGGTGGCATCTGTTATTGTTACCACAGGGTGCAGTGTAGCCTCTGTAAAATGGCCGCTGCCTGTACTCGGTACCGTCATCACTGCCGTCGCTTTATCAGTATAGTTGGTCACTATAATACCGGCATCAGAGCACAAGTGCAGGTACCACAGCATATGGCAGGTAGCTACTGCAGATAGCAGCAGTGTTTCGGGGTTGTGTTTAGATACATCCCCCATGAAAGGCTTGTCAGATGAGGCATCAATATCCGGCTTGCCGGGAGATGATATGGTATGGCTGCGCTCATAGTCGGTGTAGCCGGTAGTGCCTGCACCGTTACTGCCCGTCCATACTACCGATACTTCGTAATTGTGATTATGATCCATGATCATGAACGGCTTTTGAAAAACAGGAAACGTCTTTTCTTCTTCATCACGCGCACTTTCAGCATACGTACATCTTTGTTAGGTCTGTCATGCACATCGCGTGGCTCATTGGCTATTTTGTCTACGATGTCCATACCTTCTATCACCTCGCCAAATACCGTATATCCACCATCCAGGTGCGGTGTGCCGCCTACTGTTTTATACATCTCGCGTTGTGTTGCCGTGTATTTACGTCCTGAGCGTTTTTCCAGATTGTCCAGATCTGCATCGGTGAATTTTTTACCTACGACTATATAAAACTGGCAGGCAGATCCCGATTTATCCGGTGTATTGTCTCTTGCCACACCCAGTGCTCCGCGTTTGTGGTAATCGCTATCGTTGATCTCCGCAGGCACTTTATAGCCAAGTTCACCTTCGCCAAGCATCTCGCCGGCTTTAGCCTGTTTCGATTTAGGATCACCACCTTGTATCACAAACTGTGGTATGCAGCGGTGAAACAGCGTGCTATCATAATAATGTTCTTTGGCCAGCTTTACCATATTTGCTGTATTGATGGGGGTATTGTCGTAGAGCATGATAACGATCTTGCCATATTCGGTTTCTATAGAAACCTTATTCTTTTGTGCATAAGTACTGAGGGTAAGTATAGTTAGCGCAATTAAGGAAAGGAGTGTTTTCTTCATTGTATACGTTTGATGTGGTTTGTGCTAAGGTACTGTTTGCAGATTTATTTCAAAACTATTGAAAAAGGCTATTGATGGATATTTTGATTGATGGTCTCAAACAGTTCTTCACGTTTGGCCCTCAGCCCTTTTGATTGTCCTATAGGTGCTTCCAGCATATCGTTCTTCAGGGCTTCCATTGCTTCTGCCAGAAATTCAGCAACAGGTATCCCTCCGTGTGTCTGTGATTTGTCGGCTCGTCTGTCGTGTCCCAGTTCAGTATCGGTAGATGGTGGTGCTATCTCAAATACCTTGATGCCGGTATTGCGCAGCTGGTACCGGAGCGACAAAGTCACCGAATGCAGGGCCGCTTTAGTGGCGCAGTATACCGGCATAAAGGCTAATGGAGTAAAAGCAAGGCCCGAAGAAATATTGATGATGGCAGCGTCTGCACGTGAGGAAAGATGTGGGGCGAATAAGGAAGCGAGATGCACAGGCGCTATGAAATTGATCTCCATCTCCGAGCGCACCTTGTCCGGGTCAACGGGAGTGGTCATATCAAGGGTTAATTGTACGCCTGCATTGTTCATCAGCACATTCGTATCGCTATGGTGTCTCAGCACCCATGTTGCCAGTTCTTCTCTTTGCTGTGTATCAGCGAGGTCACATTCTCTGGTAATGAGCCCCGGGTGTTTTTGCGCAAGGTGCTTAAGTCTGTCTGTTCTGCGGCCGCAAATGATCACTTTATTGCCCAATTGCAGAAACTCTTCTGCAAATGCAAGGCCGATGCCGGATGTGCCGCCTGTAATAAGTAGGGTATTGCCTGATGTGTTCATATGCTTCGTTAAGTACCTAAATGTAGGAACTTACCTATGAACAGACAAATAGGAAAAGTGTTTTAGTTGTCGCCTGCAATATCTATCAGTACCTCTTTGGTAAGGGGTTTCGGCAGATAATTCACGATGTTTTTATTGGAAGTAGCCTTAGCTATATCGCGCTCATCAACCGATGAAGAAACAATATAGATATTGAGCCTGTTTTTTAACTGAGCGTCAAAATGCTCATAACGCTCCAGAAACTCCCACCCATTCATGATAGGCATATTGATGTCAAGGAATAATACTGCCGGGGAGCTATCGCTATTTGCGCTGGCAAACTCATTACTTATGTAATCAAAACCCTGCGTAGGGTCGGTGAATGTTTTAACGTCAACCTCTCCCAATACTTTCTTTATAGTAATCCTGCATATCGAATTATTCAGGGGATCATCATCTATAACTATAAATCTTCTCAAACCGTTCATGATATGTACCTGAGCCTGCGGGTTGTGTATAATGTTGTTCAATATTTTGTATTAAAGCGTGGGTATATAAAACGGTCTAAGTTCTGATAAAAACGCCTAATATCCAAATGGTTACGCAGGTTTATTTTCCTATTAAAATGTATTTAGGTGCATTATATGTTTGCCGTTTGTATTGCATCTGCCAATACACTATTGCTGAAAAATGTGCAATTCTTCTTTCAGGTTCAGAAACGGGTGCTTGTGCATCAATGATTTAGCTTTTTCTACATTAGCCAGCAGGAACTTTTTATGTGCCTCCGTTTTAGGAAACCGGGGTCTATGCCTGCCCGCTACTACCAGCTCATGTACCTGCTGCATTATGGGTAGCGCATCGGCGGCTATGCATGACTGCGTAAACTGCTCCCATACATAAGATGTGGCCAGGAAGTTGGGGTGCACAAAATCTATATCGTAGTAGCGGTAGTCGCGTAGTATGTCTATTAGTAATTCATAAGCGGGAAAGTAATGCGCCCTTTTGTGTTGGGCTATTAGTTCATGAACACTTTCTATCAGTCGTGCCTTGCTGCGGTTGTTTTCCACCACACCATCTCTTATGTGCCTTACCGGGCTTATGGTGAAGAGCACTTGCACACCGGGGTTGATGGTAAACAGGCGTTGCAGTGTTTCATTCAGCGCATCGGTGATGGTTTGTGAGGTGAGTAGCCTTTTTTCAAACCATTGCGCAGGCGCGCGATGGTTGTTGCTTACAGGTCGGTTACTTTCTGCCAGGTAATACTGAAATGCCGAGCCAAGTGTTATGATCACCCATCCTGCTTCCCGTATGCACTTTCCTGCTTCCTCTTGCGAGTGGTTTATGCCGGCTAGTGCGGCATCGGCATCTGTGTCAGAGAAACGTGTGTGGTGGTCCCAGCTGTTCCACAGTTCATTTAGGAAGAAAAGGTCTTCTTTGACGTATTGACGCCCCTCCAGATATCCGTTGAGGCTGTCGGCTACACTCAGCGGGTTAAAGAGTATTCCGTTGGGATTAGATAATACATTGAATTTATGCTGTTGCAACCGCTCAGAGATATGTTCGGTGAAACACGATCCGGTAAGTAGCACCCTGTCGTAATAATTGATAGGGTGGGCTAGCTTAGGTATATCCAGTGTAAGCGAGAGTTGCATGACGCAAAAGTAGGAACAATATGATTTGGCCGCGCTAAGTTAGTGCTTGATGGCTTGCACCTTCTTAATTTTGATCATTGATTCCTGTCCTTTGTTGTTGTAGGCAAGTATGCTGTATTTTCTGTCGCCGTCTGTCAGCAGCATACTTGCTGTGTTAGGTGGGTCGCTGCCCTCGTTGTCGGCTATTATGGCCAGGGTGTGTACGCCATTATCGGTTATGGGTACCCTTATCCTTTTCTTGGGTTTGTCTATCACGAAGCGTTTCAGTACCGGGTTACCGTCAAATTCTATGGTCACCATATCACCGTCAAAATTTCCGCCATCCCATACATCTATCACCAGGGTGTCTGTATACCAGTCATAGGTTTTTTCTACACCGCTCGTCACCCTGTCGGTTACCATCGGGCCTTCCGGCACAGTGGTTGCGGCTTGCGGCTCCACCTTAGGTTTGGGTTGTTCCCTGTTACCCCCCATGGTCACTACCATATCATATTTGTCGTGGCTGGCAAATAGTTCGTTGATCTCATTGGTTGCTCTGAAGGTTAGCGTACCGGGCGTACAGGCTGTGTTGTCGCTTTCCCTGCTGGTAACAGGGCCGGAAAGCACACCTTGCTTATACTCAAGTGATGCATGTATGAGGCACATGAATGCTTTTGTCTGCACGTCGTGAGACTCCAGTATCTCTACTTCTTTAAAGGTGAGTTTTCTTTGTTGTTTATCTATTTTGCCGCTTATGCTCACCTTGGTCTGGTCGGGGGAGCTATATGTGTAGGCATAGCCTTTCAGTACTCCGTTTGAGTCAATAGCATCTATTTTATAAGGAAACTCTTCTCCCGTAGCCATTAATAGTGTTCCTGACATTTTTACCACAGCCACCTGGGCGGCGACCGTACCTGCCCACAACATAGACACCCAAAAGAGGAAATAATACTTCATACCGGCAGCAATAATAGCATTTTTTGCATCGAAACGGATAATTTTGCCACTAGTGGCCAACAGTTTAACGAACCAGATCATTGTCAACAAACAGACGATGTTAGCCGTTATCGTACCTCAGTTGAGGAAGGACGGGATGCATTACGAGGTAAATGTGAAGGGATACCCGCGATTTATAATGACCTGGTCAGCGCTTGGGCGCTACGATATAACGATTGCTGACTCAGCGGTACCCTACGAGTTAATATTAGCAGTAAGTGATCTCATAGAGAAAATAAGACCGGGTAAAAAATAGCAAGGCCACAAAAAAATAAGGTAAAAGGAGTTTCGGTACGCAGAAAATCCTATCTTTGCACACTCAAATTGAAACCCGGAGGCTATAGCTCAGTAGGTTAGAGCATCAGATTGTGGTTCTGAGGGTCGTGGGTTCGAGCCCCATTAGCCTCCCCAAAAACCTTAAAAAGTGCCTTTATGGCACTTTTTTTATTACCCCGCCGTCAGTATATTTGTATCTTTACTCAAAATTTGTCTTATTATAAAAATCTATTAAAATGAGCCTAGAAGTTACAGGAAAACTGCTGTTGAAGTATGATGCAATGCAAGTGAGCGAGAAATTCAAAAAACGTGAATTCGTTATTGAATTAGCCGAGGAGATCAACGGTAATATATATACCAATTTTGCAAAAATGCAGTTGGTGCAGAATAAGTGCGACATCATAGACCGTTATAATGTTGGTGATCAGGTAAAGGTGTCTTTCAACATCAAGGGTACTGCTTATGTTGATAAGAAAGACGGTGTTACTAAATACATCACTAATCTGGATGCATGGAGGGTAGAACCTGCCGGCGCAGCTACAAGTGCACCAAGTCAGCCTGCCCCTGCCTATAGCGCGAACAGCAGTACTAACTTTAATGCAGCAAGTTCATCAGCACCGGCTACAGAAGCGGTTGACGATCTGCCATTCTAAATTATACCGATCACCTAACCATAACCTCATGCATCGTTACACACGTGCCATTGCCGTTTTTTGTTTATCCATCCTGTTGTTGTCGGCTTGCAACCGCATACCTGACCATATGCGCTATATCCCCAAAGATGCGGTGCTGGTAACAGGTATCAACCTGAAATCACTGGGTAAAAAGATAGCCTGGAACATGATCACAGGTAGCAAACTGTTCAAGGAAATGCAGAAACGCATGCCCCAGAAGAATGGTAGTGCTGACGACGCCATGAGCAATATCGATAAGGCAGGTATTGATGTGATGAATACATTCTACGTGTACCTGAAGAGCAATAAAACATCGTCAGGCAGCACCAAGATCATAGCTACAGCACTGTTGCCGCTTAATGATGCCGCGCTGTGGGAAGCGTATCTTAAAAAGAGTTTTACACAGGCCGACATTAAGCAGAGAGGAGAGATAAAGATCGCCTCCATGGGTAACAATATGTATGCTGGCTGGAACAAAAACACGCTGATCATCCTCAGCCTTATCTCTAATACACCTGATTATAACAGCCCCGATCCTCAGCCTGTTGCTGCGCCGGATATGGCTGCCGAAATGGATACAGCCTTTGCTGTTGCCCACGGCAATACCATTAAAGATGTAGCCAACTTTCATAAGTTGCAAGCTGAAGGTCATGACCTCACACTCTGGATCAATTATGACCAGATCATGAACCAATACATGTCAGAGAATGTGGCATCTAAAATGGGTGGCCTGTCTCTGAATAGTTCTATGTGGAAGAATGCCGCATTCGCCTGCGGCTTCGATTTCACAAAAGGCAAGATCACGGGAGATATGACTTACTACACACCTTCAGAAATGAGCGAAGTGTACAAAGAATTCGGCTCTGTGAATGCAGACAAGGATATGCTGGCGCGCCTGCCTAAGGCAGATATGGATATGATGGTATCTATGCATCTCTCCCCTAAGGGCATAAAAACCATGCTCGATAAAATGGGGTATTTAGGCCTTGCTAATGCGGGATTAGCTACACAGAACCTTAATGTAGACAATGTATTGGATGCATTTACAGGTGATATGGCCTTTACCGTAAATCGCCTGAGTATTAAGCCGGATCAGACTCCCAATGAGTTTGGTATTAAAACATCAAAGACGGAGATGAGCATGAGCTATGTGCTCAAAATAAATAAGAAGGAAAACTTCATGAAGTTGTTTGACATCGCTAAACAGGCTGGTCTTGTAGCTACAACTAACGGTTATTATATGCAGGTAGGTGTTCATGACAGTGTATTTGTATTGCTCAATGATCAGTATGCTGTAGCATCCAATAAATATGCAGATGCTAATGCCATCCTGCAGGGTACGAACAAAGGTCAGAAATTGCCTGCTAACATAGAAGGCCATCCCTTTGCTATGCTTTTGGATATTCAGCAGTCGGTTAAAAATATGGACCTGAGCAACACACTTTCTTTCAGCGATTCGCTTATGTTTGGTGAAAGTAAAAAGTTGTTGAGCGGTGTATCTGTGAATGGCGGTGAGTTCAAGGATAATGCAATGACTTCTCATATGGAGTTGAACTTTACCAATACAGAAGAGAACAGCATTATCGCATTACTTGATTTTGGTATGCGGCTTAATGACGCAAGTATGCAAAGAAGAATGAGTGAAGGGGTGAAATAGACCTGTTTGTAATAATACTTTTTTATAGATATTTTTATTACTTTTGAACAACATATTCTAATACATCAAATTTCAGAACAATGCAAAAAAGATCCCTATACTTCTTATTGCTTACATTGATGATAGCCGGTTTATATAGCTGCGCAAAAAAATCAAATACCATCAACAATGGACAGGTTATTGCCACCCCTTACGCACTATTCTTTACTGACACTGCAGGTGCTGTCTATTCCAGCAATGACGGTAAAACTATAGCACGCACAGCATTTGCGGCGGATGGTTATCCCGGCCGTGCTATCGCTACTAGCAACAACAACTTGCTGGTAGTAAAGCCCAGCCTTTATGTGAATGTAAACAACAGTATCAACTTCAACCTCGGCAACAACACATTATCTCAGTTCTTACACCTTTGCGCTAACGGAGAAGTAAGAGGCCTTGACCAGACCATGATCTGTGATGTACCGGCATGGAACCATGTATATGTTGCTTCATCTGATCCGTCAGGACAAAATTATTTCGGTATAGCATGGAGCTCGCTCGATGGTATTGTAAATAGCTGGTTCCCTGAAGATTATTACGATACCATTAATATTGTCCCTTCACATTTTCGTGTCAACTCCTTTACGGTTTTAAAAAATGGTACGCTCATAGCACACGATACTAATAATAATATTTTTTATAGGACCAACATCGCTAGCCGGTGGGAGGAATCAGCCCCCGCTGTTAGTCCATTACCTGCTACAGGCTATTTCTCTATTGGTCATTTGAATAATCAGTTGATCGCTATTGATACAAAAGGTTATAATGGTGCATATTACAGCAATGATATGGGTGTTAATTGGTATGCCTATTCAGGATTGCCTGTAGGTCGCCCGCTACTGGCTATCAGCAGTCCGTTTGAGCAGCTGTGTTTCGTGGGTACTGACTCGGCTGGACTGTACGTACTGAATCCGGGCACTAATGTCTTTCAGCAAGCTAACGCAGGTTTGAGCTCAACCATGGTAATAAACGGCATCTCGTTCAAAGAAAATGTGTTTAAAAACGGCACTATTCAGCAGTACCTGTACCTGGCAACAAATAAGGGTATATTCCAAAGCTCGGATATGGGTAACAACTGGGTAAAAACAATCCCGGGTAACTTCGTTACAATTTACTAGTCGTCGAAAATATTTATTGAATATTATATTAAATGGTCCGGATCTCCGGGGCATTTTTTTATTACGGTAATGATACCTTTTCATATAGTAGCTTCCTATGCCCTGAAGTGTTTGTGAGCCCCACATTACAGCATTTTTAGGCCGTGGAATAGAGGTAGCTACACGTATTTCCTGACCCGCTTAATAACCTAACATTAATATTTATTCCCTACATGTTTCTTGCATTTATGATTTTTTATATTTACATTTATTAAACAATAAAAAGGAGATCTTATGATGACAGAAACTCAGGTAATGGATATCCTGCACGGCAAATGGAGCACCGATGATGGTATTGCTGATCTTACCGTAGATGGCAACAACATGATCATCCTGATCAACGGGCAGCATATAGATTCTCATTTCGAAATTTTATGGAATGATACCTTGCACAAGTGGCAGATCAATGCACCTGAATACTCATGGTACCTGGCATTCCTTGCAGACCTCAATGAGCACAATTTTAAGGTGTATAATTGTGACTGGCCTGCAGGCACACCCATAGAGATGCATCCTGAAACACTGGAGATAATGAACCCGAAAAGGGTCTTCAAATTCAACAGGAAAAACTGATCCTACTTCAGGTAGCGTTGAATATATAAGAATAGGTAGCCTCTGTTTATATGGGGCTATAAAAATATTATTGCGCGATCAAAACAAAACAGCCCGCTCTTTAGAGCGGGCTGTTCAAGTATCAGAATAACAAGAGCAATGCTTACAGCATCATATCCTTATCGTCTCCGCCACCATTGCTTTCTGGAGCAGGCTGCGCAGCAGGGGCCTCATTATTAGTGTTATTGTTTTCTGCACGTGCTGGACGGTCACCACGGTCGCGGTTGCCGCCTTGCGGACGGTCACGGCGATCTCCACGATCACGATTGCCACCACTGCGGTTGCCACGGTCACCTCTGTCGCCGCCTTCGCTACGCTCACGTTTTTCAGGCTCTACATAACCTTCTGGTTTGTCCATCAGCACCTTGCGGCTCAAACGCAGCTTACCTGTCTTAGGATCAGTGCCTACCAGCTTGATCTTTATCTTGTCGCCTTCGCTCAGCACACCATCCAGTGTTTCCAGGCGTTTCCAGCTTACTTCACTTATGTGCAACAAGCCTTGTTTGCCCGGCATGAACTCTATGAACGCTCCGAATGGAACGATGCTCTTCACCACGCCTTCATAAGTCTCACCTATTTCCGGTATAGCTACTATGCTCCTGATCCATGTCAGTGCCTTATCAATATTAGCCTTGTTGTTAGAGAATATCTTGATGATACCTTCGTTACCAACTTCTTCAATATTGATCTTGGTTTCAGTTTCACGCTGCATTTCCTGTATCACCTTACCACCGGGGCCTATGATAGCACCTATAAATTCGCGGTCTATCTTCAGCTGCTCTATACGTGGTGTATGCGGTTTCAGTTCAGCACGCTTTTCAGGTATGCAGTTGTACATGGCATCGAGGATGTGTAAACGTCCGCGCTTTGCTTGTTCCAGCGCTTTCATCATGATATCCATGCTCAGTCCGTCGCACTTGATGTCCATCTGTATACCACAGATACCATCACGTGTACCGGTTACCTTAAAGTCCATATCTCCCAGGTGATCTTCATCGCCAAGAATGTCTGTCAATACCGCAAACTTGCCTTTCTCAGCTATAAGGCCCATTGCCACACCACTTACGTGCTTAGGGAATGGAACGCCGGCATCCATCAGCGCCATAGATCCTGCGCAAACTGTAGCCATTGATGAAGAACCGTTCGACTCAAGTATATCAGATACTACACGTACAGTATACGGGTAGTCAGCAGGCATCATTTGTTTCAGAGAACGCATGGCTAGGTTACCATGACCCACCTCACGGCGGCTCTGGCCACGCATCATCTTCACCTCACCTGTAGAGAAAGGAGGGAAGTTATAATGAAGCATGAACTTTACGTAATCAGATGTAGCTGCAGTCTCGCTCAGCAATTCATCATCGGTAGTACCGAGGGTAACTGTAGTCAGCGACTGCGTTTCACCACGGGTAAACAGTGATGAACCATGCGGTGAAGGCAGAAGATCTGTTTCCAGTGTCAACACACGTACCTGATCCAGTACACGACCGTCAAGGCGAACACCTTCGTCCACCATCATGTTACGGATCACTTTCTTTTCCAGATCATGGAAGTACATGCCTATCAATGCAGCATCTTCTGCGGGTAGTGCGTTTTCTTCTGTGAACTGAGCTTCGTATTCCTTGCGTATAGCCTTGAATGCATCGCCACGCTCATGCTTGCCGAGGGCAGCTTTTGCAACTGCATATATTTTATCTGTTGCGAACTCAGCTATTTTAGCTTCCAGTTCAGCATTAGTATATGGCTTGGTATATTCGCGTTTAGCAGTAATACCTGTCAGTTCGCGAAGGTCATGCTGCAGTTTCACCTGCACCTTTATTGCTTCGTGTGCTACTTCTATTGCTTTCAGCAGGCTCGCTTCGTCACACTCATGTGCTTCACCTTCTACCATCATGATGTTGGTAGCTGTAGCTGCAACTATGATATTGAGGTCAGCTTCTTTCAGTTGTGAGCGGGTAGGGTTTACTATATACTCGCCATTTACACGGCCTATGCGTACTTCAGAGATAACTTCCTGAATAGGCACATCTGATACCGCAATAGCTGCAGATGCAGCCAGGCATGCCATAGAGTCAGGCATAACTTCAGCGTCAGAAGATATTAAAGTAACCAGTACCTGCACATCGCAATAATAATCGTCAGGGAATAACGGGCGAAGTGCACGGTCTATAAGACGGGAGGTAAGGATTTCGTAGTCATTAAGTCTTGCTTCACGTTTGAAGAAAGAACCCGGGATACGTCCCGCAGAGGCAAATTTTTCCTGGTAATCAACAGTCAGTGGGAAAAAAGACTGACCGGGTTTCGGGTCTGTGTTCGCTACTACTGTAGCTAGTATCATGCAGTCGCCTGAGCGCACTACAACCGATCCATCCGCCTGGCGGGCCATCTTGCCCGTTTCAATAGATATCTCGCGACCGTCACCTAACTTATAGGAGACGGATTTTGGATTTGGTGTCATCGTCATCATGTTTAATATGTCATAAAAAAACAATTCCCAACCAGATAGTTGGGAACAGTCGTTGCGGCAGGTAATTACTTACGTATGCCAAGCTTTTCGATCAGCGCGCGATATGATTCGAGGTTGTTGTGGCTGAGGTATTGCAATAAACGCTTACGGCGGCCTACCATTACTATCAGTCCGCGGTTAGATGAGAAATCTTTCTTGTTTCCCTTCATGTGGCCGGAAATATGATTGATACGCTCTGTGAGCATGGCAATTTGGGCTTCGATAGAACCTGTATTCTTCTCTGATCCACCAAAGTTCTTAAAAATGTTTGCTTTCTTTTCAGCAGTAAAATGAGACATTTGCATCGGGATTTTAAATAACTATACTTTTTTTCAGTTTGCAAATATAGGAAATTATTTCAAAATTTGACAATCTGATTTTATTTAACGTCCAGATTTTAATATTATCAAATGCAAAGCTCCTGATAACCACTATATATAATATATATGTATCTAGGGACGCAGCTAACGAAGTAATATTTGTTATATGTTTTGCAAGCGCTGCAGTCTCTCGTAAATATAGAATATTTTCTATTAAACACAACTGCTGGTCATCGGCAAACTAACCTTAAACGTGGCTCCTTTCATTCACGCCAAGCATATTATTGAGATCCCGCAATATTCATATGAGGATGCAGCATTTGTCAGATCGCTGGCGTTCAAAGGACAAAAAGTATATATTCTGTTCACGCCAATTCCCAACATTCAAGAGAACCTCGAAGCATTATCAAAAGGATCCAGAGCTATCAAAAGACTCCCTGATCGTCTGAACCAACCGGTTGTGATGGACTCATCTTATTTTTACGACCAATGGTACCATCTCAATAAATGTGGGCAGATCATAGAAACGCAGAAAATGATAGCTGTCCTCAGTAGTCTTAATGAACACAAATAGCCCTCATGGCTCTTGGGAAGGCCTAGTTAGTTTTCACGGGGTAACAGCTCATCAATAGTCACATAATTTTCGTTTTTTTGCAGCCGGAACAAAACAATAAAAAAACGGAAGGTGTATGCGAGGTAAACTAAGAATGCTATGTATAATGCTGGCGCTAATGCCAATGGGCGTATTTGCACAGGAGGTAAAAGAAAGCAAAGTAAAGATAGGTCGGGATCATAAAGATGGGTACGTAGCTATGAGCAGACATGGCAGTGCTGCAATAAAGAATGTGATAGAGACTAAATTCAAGAATGCCGGGCTGGGCAAACGGAGCACCAAGAAAGGTTTCAGGACATATAAAGGGGCGGTGTGGCCTGCTGTCAGCACCAACAAGATGGATGTGTACTACAGGGTAAAGGGCAACAGCCGAAAGTGTAAAGTATATTTGGTAGCATCCAAAGGGTATGATAACTATATCACAGGCGCTACAGATGCTGCCGCGTCAACTAACATCATTACATTCCTTCAATCGCTGGACAGGCAGGCAGAGCTGGATGAACAGATCGGTGCCAAACAAGCAGAGCTGAAAACACTGGACGAGAAAGCTAAAGAGGCCGACAAACAGAAGAAAGAGGCTGAAGAATCCAGGAAGCAAACACAAAAACAGATCAGACAGCTACAGGACAAATAAGACCATTTACAAGACTAAAGAAGAAGCGCCGGTGATATCACCGGCGCTTCTTCTCTTATGAACTGTTAGTATTCGTGCCACCATTCTTTGGTAGCGGAAAATATCTTGTAGTAAAATGTAATAGAAATAGTTGAGTAGGCGTCTTTATTGCCTGGGTTGCCACGCATGTTGCCGGCAACGTTAGGTGATTCAAGGCCTTTGTACCAGCTCTTATCGGCTATCTGCCATGCCAGTAATGCATCAGAAGGAGAGAGGTGCTTTGCATAAACTGAAGGGTCAATGTACTTGCCGCTTACACCATCCAGATAGTCGGTGAATGTTTTGCGGTATTGATACTCAATACCCAGATTCAGGTGCTTGCCCAGATCCCAACGATAGCCTACTGCCATAGGGATACAGAACTGGTAGAGAGAATATGCTTTAGGATAGCCTGCTCCAAAACCATCACCCTCAAGGTGCAAGTCATAGATCTTTACATACTTGGTTCCCAAGGCTACGGTACTGTATGGCGTAAAGTGAAAACCCCCTATACCGGCAGCAATGTAGTATTGCCCTCTCTTATGTGCTTTTTTCGATTCGGGTTTTCTGCGGCGTGGTGTGAACTCCACCATAAATGTACTTTCCAGAACATCCGACTTGGCCTTCTGGTTGCGCGCGTAGCGCTGATAGGCATCGTCGCCCTGGCTGTTGGCTTTCTTGGCCTTGTCATAGTTCCACTCGTCGGTAGCATAGAGGGTACCATAATTGGCACTGAGCCTGAAGCTGAGGCATGGGTGCATAGTATAACGACCAAACATACCACCCATAAAGGCTACTTTATCAAAATACTTGCTGTTGGTATAGTGGTCGGTAACTGTCTTAGTGCCCACGTCGCCCCACATATCTGTGAGACCAAAATTGGTACCGATAGAAAAACCGGTTTGCTCTACGTAAATTCTTGAAGCATCCTGCGCGTGGGTATATGTAGCTGCTGATAGGGCAGCGAGGCATAACACAGAAAACTTACGGAAAAACTTCGCCCGCATGTATATATAGTTTTAAGAGGATGAAGATATAAATTATTTTCCTTTAAATACAGCTTTTCTTTTTTCTACGAAGGCAGTGGTGCCTTCTTTCATGTCTTCTGTGGTGAAACAGTGACCAAACAGGTCTATTTCCTGATCAAAACCGTTTGGATCGCACTTAGCAGCAGCATTTACCAGGGTAATGATGTGAGATACAGCTATCGGAGCTTTGGTTTGTATCTTTTTAGCTATTTCGCATGCTTTGGTCAGCAAGTCGGCCAATGGGAAAACGTGGTTGACGAGGCCAAGAGACTTAGCTTCTTCAGCGCCTATCATATCAGCGGTCATCATCAGTTCCATAGCCTTGCCCTTGCCTATAAGCTGCGTGAGGCGCTGTGTGCCACCATAACCAGGTATAAGACCCAGATTAACTTCAGGCTGGCCAAACTTAGCGTTTTCGCTCGCTACACGGAAATGACAAGCCATAGCCAGTTCGCAACCGCCACCCAGTGAAAAGCCGTTAACTGCGGCAATAACCGGTTTGGGACAATTTTCTATTTTATTGAACACGAGGTCTGCACCTATGCGTGCCAGACCCGAACCGCCATTCTTATCGAGTGCGCTGAATTCTGTAATATCTGCCCCGGCAACGAAGGCTTTTTCGCCTGCACCGGTAAGGATCACAGTCTTGATATCGGCATTGCTGTATACCTCGTCCATAGCCTTGCCCAGCTCTGCTATCACGTCCTTGTTCAGGGCGTTCATTTTATCCGGGCGGTTGATGGTGATGGTGAATGTTCCGTTGTCAAGCTGTGTTAATAATGTAGTGTACATTTTGTTGAGTTGATTTGAAATGATCGATGTGTATGTGAAAAGAGATGTTTTTAGCTTTTTCTGTTGGCTGCGGCCCACTCATTGATATACACTGCTATATCATTGGTGTTAGAGCTGGGTCCGAAGAGCTTACCCACGCCCATGGCATGGAGCTCTTGCATGTCCTCATCGGGTATAATGCCACCACCGGTGAGCAGCACATCGCCAATACCTTTTTCCTTCATCAGGCTCATCACCCGGGGGAACACGGTCATGTGCGCGCCGCTGAGTATGCTGATGCCTATGGCATCCACGTCTTCCTGCAGGGCTGCATTCACCACCATTTCAGGTGTCTGTCGCAGGCCGGTGTATATTACTTCCATACCTGCATCGCGCAGGGCGGTGGCTATCACCTTCGCGCCCCTGTCGTGCCCGTCAAGGCCTACTTTGGCCACCAACACACGTACAGGCCTTTTTAATTGTTCATTCATACTATTGTGTAAAGAGCCGTAAAAGTAATGTTTTATGCATAAAAGTGTGATTGACCCAATTTGGCGCAGCTACTGCAGCTATAGAAAGGTGTTTTTTTCGAAATTTAGTGCAGATAAGTATACAACGGTAATTCTTGGTTTATATTTAGATTTGGAAGACCTTATTCGGGATAAGGGGTTACTGTTTTCAGTCGGATGTTCTACATATATAAAATAAAAAATTTAATTTGATAAAATGAAAACAACATTTTTAGGACAAGGTGCACTACACGCAATAAAGTGTCATGGTGAGCCTCGTCGAACCATGATACATTTGTTGCTAACCACATGTTCTAAAATCAGTAATTTACAAACTATTGTTTTTGATATTAATGAAGCTGCACATCTATTACGTATATATTCTTCAATGTGCCGATGGGTCATACTATACGGGCGTTACAAATAATATAGAAAGACGATTGCAAGAGCACTTAAATGGTGAAGATACCCGTTGCTATACTTTTTCAAGAAGACCCGTTATTCTGAAATTTCAGGAAGCATATCATTTTGTGTACGAGGCAATTTCTAGAGAGAAGCAAATAAAAGGGTGGACCAGGAAAAAGAAAGAGGCGTTAATAAGTGGAGATATGAATGCACTGAAAAGACTGGCAAAAAATCGAGTCATAAATAGGTAAATTGCTATGCTCATGCGCTGAAAAATGTCATGGTTCGACGAGGCTCACCATGACATTTTTCTACTACTCACTCCACGTACCTTTTATTGCCTCGGTTACATAAAAGACTCTTTTTCAGGAGCCTGTCAAGAGGTAACAGCAAAGTGATGTGAGTAGAGGATAATTTGGTAAGGATGTGCTCTGTTAGTCGTTCTTCGTACGATTGTGCAGACGGTGTCTGCCAAATTGCGTAGAGTAGCCCCACTGGCGCGAGAGTTAGCGTAGCGTTCTCTCGTGTCTCGAAAGTTGATCGGGTCTCCGACCCGCGAAACTGGATAATAGCACTAAAATTTTATCCACATTAAGTAACCCTCACAACTATTTGCAGTTGTGTAAGAATGGCTGATGGCAAGCTCTTTCTTGTGGGTATCTCTTTTTGACTATTACTAAAACTCATCTCACCTTTGGGTTGCCATGGGGCCGCACATTTCATAAATGTGAAGGCCTGGGTTGCCAAGAGTTCTTTGACAAACTGAAAAACACTGCAAAAGGCTGCAAAAAAACGGCAGTTTGGTGCAGAAATCGGAAGTATAGTGCAGCGCGATGCAAATGCAAAATATTGATTGTCAATTATTTGTTCGCTAAAACTGCAGCTTTGCACATGTTTTGCGATCTGCTGCAAAAATCAGGTGGAACGACTCTAAGTCGTGCCGCCAGTAAATCTTTATAAAAAAACGCTAGGCTTCCTGTTTCGGCTTTTAAAAAAACTATCTGAAAAAAGCGGAAGTAAAACCTTGAAACCATTGATAATATTGATTTCTTTCTTTGGGGTGTCGCTTCCTATACAGGAAAAAAGCGGAAATAAGTCCTTCCTGTTTTGGTAGTTTTGCTTCCAGATGAAGCGCAACTATAAGGAGCTGAAACATTTTCTGGATGCCAAGGTGGCGCTGTATAATCAGCCGTCGTTCATTGCTGATGATCCGGTGTGTATACCGCACTTGTTCACCAAAAAGCAGGATAGGGAGATAGCTGGCTTATTTGGAGCTGTGTTGGCCTGGGGCAACAGAACGACCATCATCAATAATTGCAATAAGCTGATGGGTTGGATGGACCATGCGCCGCATGATTTTATCCTGAATCATAAGGACACGGACCTGAAGGGTTTTGTGACTTTCGTGCACCGAACATTCAATGCTACTGACCTGTTGTACTTTATCGGGTTCCTGCAATGGCATTACCGGCAGCACGATTCGCTGGAAAGTGCGTTTGTGCCTGATGAAGTGTATACTGAGCCCACAGTAGCGGAAGCGTTGATACATTTTCACCGGTACTTCTTTTCCATAGAGCATCCTGAAAGAACAAAGAAGCACATAGCCACGCCCGAGCGCAACTCTGCCTGCAAACGCATCAATATGTACCTGCGGTGGATGGTGCGCTGTGACGATAAAGGGGTAGATATGGGGCTATGGAAACGCATACAACCTCACCAATTGATCTGTCCGCTGGATGTGCACGTGGCCAGGGTGGCCAACAGACTGGGGCTGATACCGGACATCAGATCGAACTGGAACAACGCGATGCTGCTGACGGCTGAGCTAAGGCACCTGAATGCGGATGACCCGGCGATATATGATTATGCATTGTTCGGGTTGGGAGCAGAGGAAAGGTTTTGAATTGGACAATAGGCTAAAAAGCTAATAGGGCAATAAGTTAAAAGGACAAATAAGATAAAACGTAAAAAGGGAACAGGATAAAATAAAGTGATTGGAGGAAAAACCCGGATAGCAAAAGAATAACTAGCTATTAATAATAACGGGTAAGCTTGGCGCCTTATTAACCGTTTAACTTTTAAATATATATCGCTATTTCAGGTTATTTCTTTTAAAAAATGTGTGAATCTTGCTGTCGGGCTTTATAATCTTATATTAAATCCTATCTTTGCCAACTTGTTAAACACATATTACGTAATATTAATTTAATTAAAACCTATGCAATTAAAAGGTTTGGTAAAATTTTTTACTGGCGCATTGATCCTGTTTGCGCTTTACCAATTGTCTATCACATTCGTAGTTAGGAATCAGGAAGCGAAGATGAAGGCCCAGGCTGAAAGGGAGACTAAAGCCGCGTACCCGGGAGTGTCTGCCGACTCACTGAAAAAACTAACCGATGCCCGCTATCAGTCAATCAACGATAGTATGCAAGGTGAGGTTATCTTTAATGCAGGCATCAAGAAGTATACCCTTGAGGCAGCAAAAGAAGAAGAGCTGAAGTTGGGACTTGATCTGCAGGGTGGTATGAACGTTACACTGGAGGTGAGCCTTGACGAGATGCTCAAGTCTATGTCCAACAATCCGAAGGATGATGCCTTGAATAAGGCGCTGAAGAGTGCTGATGAGAAAAAAGCGAACAGTGAGGCTAACTTCATTACGCTTTTCGGCGAAGCGTTTGAACAGCAGAATCCGGGTGTGAGCCTGGCCGGCTTGTTTACCAAGCCATCTGAAAAGGCAATTTCCCGTACCTCTACCAATAAAGAAGTATTGCAGGTACTGAATGATGAAGCTAAGGATGCGGTAAAGCGTACTTACAACGTTATACAGACCCGTATAGATAAATTTGGTGTGAACAGTCCGAATGTGAACCTTGATGAAAAGAAAGGTATCATCTCTGTAGAACTGGCGGGTGTTAACAACCCGGAGCGTGTGAACAGCTACCTGCAGGCAACTGCAAAGCTGCAGTTCTTTGACGTCTATACCAACGAAGAAATTTTCCCTACCCTGCAACAGGCTAATGACGCGCTTGCGCGCCACCTGGCAGGAATATCTGACAGTGCGGGTGCAGACTCCAACGGTGTGGCCAAGGCCGCAGGTGCTGATAGTGCAACTGCTACTGCAAAATCTGATACAGGTAACTTATCGAGCATACTGGGCGATAAGCCTAAGGACAACAAGGTGGCTGCCAATGGGGCAAAAGCGCCTACAGACTCTAATAAGATCAAAGAGCAGGAGTTCAGAACAAAGAACCCGCTGTATTCTGTGATGATGCCATTCATTGATCAAGGTAACAGCCTGGTACCAGGTCCTGTTGTTGGTCGTGTACTGAAGAAAGATACTGCAAAGCTGAACAAGTACCTGGCGATAGATGTAGTGAAGAGCAGATTCCCGCCTAACACCAAATTCGTATACGGTGCTGAAGACAAGAAAGACCCTGTGTTGCTGGTATATGCTATCAAGGTACCGCCGGGTGGTGTAGCTAAGCTGGAGGGTGACAACATCACCAGCGCACGTGCTGACTTTAACCAGGTGACCGGTAAGCAAGGTGTATCTATGGATATGACCATTGTAGGTTCACACATCTGGAAGGAAATGACCAGCCACCCGGGCCGCTTCGTAGCTGTGGTACTGGATGATAAAGTTTATTCATGCCCTCGTATCACTGAGCAGATCACTTCAGGTAGTACTGAGATCTCGGGTAACTTTACCCCTGAGCAGGCAAAAGACCTTGCGAACATCCTGAAATCAGGTAAGCTTCCTGCACCTGCGCACATCGTAGCTGAGCAGGTAGTAGGACCTACATTGGGTGGCGAGAACATTGACAAGGGTTTGCATTCACTGGAATTATCGTTCATAGTGATCTTCATCCTGATGCTTGTTTATTATAATACCGGTGGTATTGTAGCTGACATATCGCTTATCCTCAACCTGCTGTTCACGGTAGGTATCTTATCTATCTCTCTGCTGCATGCCACCCTTACGATGGCCGGTATAGCAGGCCTTGTGCTGACGATAGGTATGGCCGTGGATACGAATGTGATCATCTTTGAGCGTATAAAAGAAGAGTTAACTGCTGGCAAATCATATGAGCAAGCGGTGAACGATGGTTATAAACGATCGTATGCACCTGTATTCGATGGTCACATCACCACGTTGATCACTGCTGTTATCCTCTTCATCTTCGGTCTTGGTCCTGTACGTGGTTTTGCGACTACACAGATCATTGGTATCCTATTGTCCTTGTTCTGTGGTATCCTGGTATCACGCCTGATCACTGATATGTATACCAAGCGTGAGCGTCACTTCAACTACTTCACCGGCCTTTCCAAGTCAATCTTTAAGAAAGCGCATTTCAAGTTCGTTGAAATGAGGAAGTATACGTATGTGGTCTCTGTGATCGTAATGCTTGCAGGTATCAGTACGTACTGGGTTGGTTTCGACAAAGGCGTTGAATTCAGCGGAGGTCGTAGCTACAAGGTGAAATTTGAGGGCGCGCAGAATACAGAAACTGTGCGTGAAAAACTGAAAGCATATTTTGGCGAATATCCGATAGTAAAGACAATAGGTACAGATAAGCAGCTGGACATTACCACTTCTTACCTCATTACCAACTCTGGGCAGGATATAGACAAGAAGGTGCAGGCAAAGTTGTTGGAAGGCCTGACCAAGGAGAACTTGATACCTAGTTCTACTACTATGGATCAGTTCAAGAGCAAGTATCTGCAGGAGTCTACAACAGTATTGCCTACAATATCTGATGATCTGAAGAGAGGCGCTGTGAATGCAACGATCATTTCGCTGATCGCGATCTTCCTTTACATCCTCCTTCGTTTCCGCAAGTGGCAGTATTCATTGGGTACCATCCTGTCTTTGCTTCATGACGTTTGCGTAACACTTGCTGTGTTCTCGTTCTTCAGGGGTAAGGTGCCGTTTGCATTGGAAATTGACCAGCACTTTATTGCGGCAATACTGACGGTGATCGGTTTCTCGATGAACGATACGGTTATCGTATTTGACCGTATCCGTGAGTACTTCCGTAAATCGCCGCACGAGGACAAGAAAACCGTCATCAACCGTGCGATCAATGATACACTGAGCCGTACTATTATGACGTCGCTGACCGTATTCATTACGCTCGTTATTCTGTTCTTTGTAGGTGGTGAGGCAACACGTGGTTTTGCATTCGCGATGCTCATAGGTGTGTTCACCGGTACTTACTCTTCTATCTTTGTTGCGGCACCGGTACTTGTAGATATGGACAAGGCTGACTCGCTGAAAGTAGAAGCAGACCGTGATGCACGTATTGAGGAGTTGAAAAAACTGGCTTAATCGCTTTTTAGAAGGTTTTTAATAAAGATGTTCCGTTACAGCTCCTGTAACGGAACATCTTTTTTTGAGCTACCCGCATGATATTAGCAGGCCTTATACTTTCGATAATCGGTTTAATACCAATACGTATCCTGTTTTTCGATACCTTAGTATTCAAATTTTTCGATAATCGATGAAAAAGCATATACTATTTTTCCTTTCAGCTTTAATATTCATTGGCTTATCCATACCTGCAACAGCTCAGAATATAAATACTGTAGCAGGTAATGGCACTGCTGCTTTTGGTGGTGACGCAGGCCCGGCAACAGCCGCTCAGCTCAATACGCCCTATGCAGTAGCTACAGATGCCCATGGTAATGTGTATATAGCCGACCAGAGCAACAACCGTATTCGTAAGATTGATGTGGCTACCGGAGTTATTTCTACCATAGCAGGCACAGGTGTGGGTGACTGGGCTGGTGACGGTGGGCTGGCTACCGCAGCACATATACAATCGCCAAGAGCTATTGTAGTAGATGATACCGGCGCGATTGTTTTTACGGACTACGGCAATAACTGTATACGTATCATAGATACCTTCGGGTATATACATCCCTTTATAGGTATGCATGGGGCGCCGGGCTTCAGCGGTGATGGCGGGCCCGCAACGGCAGCAGTACTATCCTTTGCATGGGGTATTGCGCGCGACCACTCTAACAATTATTACGTAGCCGACCAGAACAATAATAGGATACGTAAAGTAAATGCAGGAGGTATCATATCTACCATAGCAGGTACGGGTATTGCCTTTTATGGCGGCGACGGCGGACCGGCAACTGCGGCAAAAGTGCAGGGGCCAACAGGGGTAGCGGCCGACCAGGCAGGAAATATATACATAGCGGATAATGGCAATAACCGTATCCGGAAAATAACTTCGGCCGGCGTCATATCAACCATTGCCGGTTCTGCAACTTATGGTTTTACCGGAGACGGCGGCCCATCTACAGCAGCAAGACTGTATTACCCCAGAGCAGTATTTGTAGACATCTCTGGCAACATTTATATCTCTGACCTGAACAATTATCGTATCCGTAGGATCAACTCACTGGGTGTGATAAATACAGTAGTGGGTAACGGTACTGCGGGCTTTGCCGGAGATGGTGGGCCCGCAACAGCTGCCGAAATAGACCAGTCATCGGGTGTCTGTGTTGATTTTTCCGGGAATTTGTACGTATGTGATAATGCCAATAACCGCATTCGTAAGATAAGTGCCAATATACATGCTCCGGTATTTGTAGGAGGGCATATGCAATACGTAACAGCCTGCGAGGGAGTGGAACTGATCAATCTGGATTCACTACTTGCGGCAAGTGACATTGATACGGGACAGTCTGAGACGTGGAGCCTTATATCGGGGCCATCGCATGGTACTGTGGCAGCTGCGTACAGCACTTTGTCTACCGGCGGCACCATGTTACCTGCATCGCTCGGTTATGTGCCAGCTACCAGTTATTCGGGGTTGGACTCATTTAAAGTGAGGATAACCGACGGAACAGCATCTGATACGACTACTATTTTTGTGAACCTGTTGCCTCCCCCTTCGGCAGGGGTAATAACAGGCATAGATAGTGTTTGTCCCGGTGATACGGTGAGGGTTGCAGATACCACAACGGGTGGTGTATGGGGGATGAGTAATACTCATGCAACGATATCTGCTACAGGTTTGGTTACCGGAGTTTCTGCAGGTATGGATACAGTGATCTACACATGGACGGGTCAGTGCGGTACAGCGACTACAACATTCCCGATGCTTATTCGTTCGGTAGGATGCCCAAACGGACTAGATGACCCTCATACAGAAGGGTCAGACGTGATAAAGGTTTATCCGGAACCGAGCAAAGGTATAGTGAATTGTCTGGTGAAAACCGCAGCCAATGAGCGGGTGCGCTTAGTCGTGACCAATGTGATGGGGGCTAAAGTGAACGAGTTCTCGATAATGAGCAACAGGAATGTGGCGCTGGGGATAGATGCACCTGCAGGTGTTTATTATGTTACTGCTTACACCGGCAATCAAAAATTTTCGACTAAGATCACTATCGTCAAGTAGAAAAATTAACATAATCGAGTAAGTCAACTCCCCGTGCTCCAAAAGCAGGGGAGTTATTTCGTTATGTATAATTTTATTTACATCTCAGCCAATTGAAAATATATACTTACAATGGAATAATAATGCGGTGCAAAAAACATGATTTTTTGTTGAGGGAAAATTATAAAATACAAAAAAAAGCACATAAATTGCGATTCTTAATCGATAATTTCTTTTAGAATAACAATTAGTTCATATGAAACACGTTCTTTACGCGCGTTTACTTGTTTGCAGTTTCCTTTTGTGCTTTTCAGGCTTTAAGGGGTACTCACAGATCGCTCTTTCGGCAGACTCTACGGGGTGCAGCAGTACGAGCGTTACGCTGCATGGTGCCATGACGGGCGATGTGCCAACAGCATCGGGTATCACTATTGATGATGCTTATTCGAGCCTGATGACTATTGGCTTCAATTTTAATTTTTACGGCACGGTATATAGCTCGCTGCTTTTTGGGGCTAACGGTTCGCTGTGCTTTGATCCTACCCTTGCGGGGGCATACGATCCATGGCCTATTTCCGCTGCGTTGTTAGGCAACTCCAGTGTTTACAATTCTATTTGTGGCCCGTGGTGTGACATAGATGTGGTGTATGGCGGGACGATAACCTACTCGACAGACGGTGTTGCACCCAACAGGAAATTTGTAGCTACTTTTTGCGCCACGCACATGTTTAGCTGTACCGCACAATATACCACGAGTCAGATAATCTTGTATGAAACGACGAATATAGTTGAGGTGCATATAGCGCACAAAACAGTTTGTGCGGGATGGAACGGAGGTTATGCGATAGTGGGTGTGCAGAATGCCACCGGTACAGCTGCAACTGCTGCACCCGGCCGTGACTACCCATCGGTGTGGACAGCAACTAACGAGGCATGGCGCTTTACCCCTGATGCTACGGTATCATCTTATACGGTATCTCCTATAACGTTTGCGCCTGTACCTTATGCATCATCTGTGATCTCCTGGTATGACAGTACTACGGGTGCTTACCTGGGTTCCGGCCCATCCATCACTGTTACCCCAACTGTGCCTACTACCTACATAGCTACTGCGGCGGGTTGCAGCGATTCTACGTTTGCCTACATCCACGTGCTGCCTCCCGGAGGGGCCGGTGGTGGTGGCAGTTCTAATTTGCACATCACGAATAGCACTGTGACCAACCCTACACCATGTCATATGCCGTGTGACGGAACGATCACCCTCAACGGTATCAATACCGGGCAGGTGGATACGCTGTTCTATACTTTTAACGGCATACCACAGCCTCATATAGTAACCACAGCCAGCGGTGCTGACAGCTCTATAGTAATGACGGGCCTGTGCGCCGGTGCTTATACGGATATTTATGTGAAAGTGGGGGGCTGTATGTCCAACACG
>Ga0164297_10000121_pt1 | contig 96479 bp, 150 predicted proteins | sample GEODES058metaG_FD_113539 | JGI IMG/M metagenome (GOLD analysis project Ga0164297, IMG submission 113539) | Dystrophic lake water microbial communities from Trout Bog Lake, Wisconsin, USA - GEODES058 metaG | ecosystem: Environmental > Aquatic > Freshwater > Lake | place: USA: Trout Bog Lake... | reverse complement strand
GATGAACCATAAAGTTAAAGTAGCGGTCTACAGTTTCACCCCATGTTTCTCTACGATTTTCGTCTTCAAGCCATCTCGCATAACGAGATAAAGCAATAAAGTTTTCATATGGATTTTCAATAGTGTTAGACATTTTTTTCTCCTAGTTAGAATTTTTGATAGAACTTAATTGTAGCATACAGAAATTTTAAAAATACTCTTTTTGAATTTCTTTTAATCTTTTTACAGCGGGTTTTGTAACTTTTTCCCAATTATAATCTTTATGAATTAAGAAAGCATTCTTATAGGCTAATGAACTATAATCTTGATAATTCTCAACAATATCTTTAATATAATCTTTTAATTGTGCATAATTTGGTTTCAACATCATTCCTGGATGTATTTCTTGCCAAGGGGATAAGGACATTGTAGAATCTAGTGGTGCTGTAATATATCTCTCATAAGTCGCCCAACCAGCAGTACAAATTGTTGGAATACCTTTTGCCATTGCTTGCAAAGGATTGAATCCAAAACCCTCTCCCCATGACGGATATACAAAGACATCACATAAATCATATAAACCATTCATTTGTTCAACTGACAAAAAAGAATCAATTGTTTTAATGTTTTTATAAAATGCTCCAGGAGATCCTAAAGAATGTCCTGTTTTAGCATCTCTTACTATAGTTGTGTTCATACGACTTGACTTCATAATTAATTCATAATTTGGATTATCTCCATATAAAGTAATAAATGCATCAACAACCATTTGAGCATCTTTTCTAAAAGCTGGTTCGCCAACATGTAAAAATCTAAATGGACGGGAAGAATTAATTTTTCTTTTAATTGGAATCCAATTATCTTCAATACCATGCTCATATACAAAAATTGGTTTATTAGTGTATTTAGAAAATATCTCAGCACACCAAGGAGATGTTGTCCACATCTCATCAATTAAATTATTTAAATTACTATTCCATGTAGGTAATATTCCTGTTGATTCCCAAGGGGTGTATCCAATTTTATATTGATTTCTACCAAATCTAAATTTATCTGGTTGTACAAATGAAATTCCAATATCTGCTTTAGGAGATCCAATCAAACATTCAATACCTTGTTTTTCAAATTCATTAAAAATATGAAATGATGCTTCACCATATCCAACATTTCTATCCATATATTCAGGAGCACCTGTAAATGATACTTTCAAAATTAACTCTTCTCTATATAATATATTATTAATTTGTTTTATAGATGATACTTCCAGATTTTTTGCATAGTAACCCTATACCCTTATTATAAAATATAAATAAGGAACCCCGAAATTGGCAGGTTATAAATCCGCAATTCATCGGTCCGAGCCTATACTTTTATCTGAAAGAATTACTTCCGTCATCATCGCACTTGGAGTTTAACCCTTGATACTATCTCCAAAACTATCCAAGAATTTGATTGTAGCATAGTCTGTATCAAAAAGTCCATTAAGCGGGGATTGACATGAGTTTTTATATGTGTTACCATTGAATTCTACTCTTTCCCTAGGAGGTACATATGAATAATATGAACAAAGCAAGGATAAGAACAGTATGGACAATGATTGGAGTGACAATTCTAACAATGATGTTTGGGATCCACCAAAGCCATGCAGCAGCAATGCATAAAAGCATCACTCGTATCAAAAGTATGGGTGTGTTCAAGGATACTGTATTTATTGATAAATACACAAACTTGGTAAACATTAAGGATGTTATTACTATTGATTTAAATAGTAAAAACAATAACTTAGTTTATTTAGTAAATGATCTAAGTAACGATACAACATTTAAAATGCCCGCTTATAGCAAAAAGCTAAATTTAAAATCAAGAGTAGACAAAAGGGTAATAATATCAAGATTGGCAAATGCAATTCTCAGTCAGGAAACTGGCGGAGCAGGAGCATATTATCGCCACTCTTATTCCAGTAGTGCATGTGGTGCTTATCAATACATGTCAACATCATGGAACAACTTTATGGGATATAAGAGTCCCTGCGATGCACCAGAATGGGTACAAGATCAACGTATGATAAATGAACTAAAATCATCCTACGCCAAGTACCATGACTGGAGAAAAGCTGTTGCAGCACACTTGTGCCCATCAAGAGCTTACGATATGAATACTTGGAATTTAGCTGTTCCAGGTAATCCTACAGTTAAGCAGTACGTCATGTCTGTATTTCAGAAGGCGAACATAGCATACTGATGAAAATACAAGTATTCTCACAGTATTATAAACTAGCGACGGAGGGGAAGGTAAACTTCCTCTCCTGTCCCAATGAATCTCATAAAGAAGATAAAAAATTATTTAATGCAATATACTTTTTACATCATAAAGAAGTTAATGACAAAATCGTGTTATACTGTATGTCATGTGGGTATGAACAAATTGCTGGTCTACAACTGTATGAAAATATTTTAAAGAAAATTGAGGAAACAGAAAATGAAAGAGCCTAATATTGGAGATTACTTTGTAGTGAGAACTACAGGTATCCCCGCAAGACTTATTCAAATTGGTACAATGTCACGTTGGAATCATGCAGGTATATATATCGGGAACGGTCAGATCGTTGAGGCTCGTCCGACAGGAGTTTCAATCTCTCCATTATCAAAGTATACGTATGATGAAATTATCTGGAACACTGGATTTGATACTTCATTAACGGCGGAAGAAAGAATGAACATTTCTTTATTTGCTCGTCAATTTGTAGGAGATGTATACGGCATTTGGTCAATCATGGCATTAGGCCTTAAGTGCTTGGGCCTTTCAATCCTACCACTCAATTGGCTTGCTGAAAGAGAAAAAAGGGTTATCTGCTCACAACTCGTTGCTTGGGTATACTCTCACGCTGGCATTAAGTTAACGAAGAAGCCACACGCCTTGGTGACACCGAAGGACTTGGCAAAAAGACTAAAGGATAACTAAGGTGGATTTACTACCCATTGTAGAAGGACGTTCATGTGAAGGTTGTACGAAATGTTGTGAAGGTCATCTGCGGGCCGATATAAAATTGAGCGACGGGCAGGAGTCCTTTATGGGCATGAATGATGATATGACTATTATTCCATGCTCATTTGTTTCATTAGGCAAAGGTTGTGGAGCATATGAAAAACGCCCTACATTGCCATGTAAGGTATTTAAATGTGATTACTTAACCGATTCTACTATGCCTGAATCATTTAAGCCCTCACGGGCAAATGCTATATTTACAACCCGCACAATTAAGGGAATTGAATATACTATGCTTTTAGAAGCTGGAAGAAAACTTGATTCAGAGGTTTTATCTTGGGCAATATCAAAGCATTTAGCAGAAGGTACAAATTTTGCTTGGCGGGTATTAGGAAATATATTTTGGATTGGTAATGAAGAATTTAATAATATGATGTCAGAGGATTATCCATTATTGGATCAAGTTGTAGATGGCTAAGATATATATTGAAAGAGCATATATTGAAGATTTTGAAGAAGATGATGGATATCAGATTTTATTGCATGTAAAAGAAGGAAATGATCATATATTTGTTGGAGAAGTAGAAATGACCCGCAATATTTCCTGGATACACATGGAAACTAATAGCGACGGGGATTTATTGATTAATAACTCTAAATCTATGGAATCAAATAAATGGGATCATATAACTAGAGAGATATTAGGGGAGTAAATGGCTGACTTTGCATCAATGTGGTACGGATCAAATATAACTAAATTATGTGAGATTGTTATATCTTCATATTTGAAGCATGGACATACATTTACATTATATAGTTATGATAAGAATATAATTGTTCCAGAGGGAACAATTGTAAAAGATGCTAATGAAATTTTAGATGTCACCGCCGTATTTGGTGAAAGAAATCTATATCAACCATTCTCTGATTTGTTTAGATATAAGATGCTAATGGAAACAGATTACATATGGACTGATATGGATGCTATATGTCTCAAAAGCGATTGGCAGATTGGTGAATACATATTAGGTGAAGAGTTTCTAATGGATAAAGGTATGAAACCAAATAATGCCATTTTGAGACTCCCAAAGGATTCCCCCGCCCTTAAGTTCTTATATGAAAATGCTCTTGCTTATGATAAAAATTTGATTGATTGGAGTTTGCCATATGGCACTCCAAATACCCTTGGCCCAGCATTACTAGAAACCGCAATTGAAAAATTTGATTTGTATAAATATGTTCTTCCAATGGAAGCTTTTTATCCTATTCCACCCCATGAGTTGCATTATTTGCTAAATACTAATGCTTATTTTGTAAATAAGTTATATAAAGATGTTAGCAATAGCTATACAATACATGTATATAACTCTTTATTGGGTCTAGGAGAGCTTGATTATCCACATCCCGCCACTTTTCTTGGACATATTGCTACAGAATATGGAGTAAGCCTATAATGGATGATTTAAAACCTATTTTTGAAAATATTAGAGAGCTTTTAGGTGCTATTTTTATTCAAGAGCAGAGAAATTATGATATGTTAGTAATGATTGCTGATAAATTAGGTGCTGATACTGATAAAATGATAAATTTACATGAATTAGGACAAGTTCTAGCTCCCGCCCCATCATTTATTTTTGAAAATGATGAAGAATCTTAATAATATTCCGCAAAATTGCATTATAGTGCATAATTTTTTGTAAATTTTGTGCATTATAGTACATTCTCAGCTAATTTTAAGAATTGAATTTGACCAAAATGTTAATGGAGTTTTATTTTGTATGATACACTCCGCAAAACAAAAAACAAAAAATTTTTAGTGCGCCCGAAATGTCCGATTTATACCTTATGCACCTCAAAATGTGGTGCAAGTCACAAAAATATTTTTTAAAATGTCCGATTTGTACACATTTTGGAGTTGAAAATGTCACACCCCCATGTTATAGTTACACTATAAGAAATTGACAAGGTGTCAATAAAGAAAGGTTCATATAATGAACACTATAACAAAATGCGTAAAGCATAATCCTAATACTGCTAATGAAATCTACACTCAGAAATCATGGCATGAGTTTTGGAATACTACCTGCCTAGATTGTGGCTCAAATATAGAGCGATTTGACGATGGCTACAAATTGTCTAGATGGTATAAAGTGTGAGTCATATCACACCAAATAGACTTGACTTTCAAAACTTAATAAAATAAACTAACACTATAACAAAAGAAAGGAAATCAAAATGATTTCACTAAATACAGTAAAATGCTCATATGGGCATGAATACCCACTAGAGAATCAGATCTCTCTAGGTTGTCCCGTCTGTTTTAATAATTGGTGTGCCAATGGTGGCACACTAGACTAGTGACAAACATCACACCAAATAGACTTGACTTTCCCGTTATAGTCTGATAGTATTCCACTATAAAATTAAATAAGAAAAAATCCTGTATGAGCCTTAGAATATAAGCAAATAAGACAGGTCAGCAAAAGGTTAAAAGGTTTAACCGAATTAAACGAAAGGTACACAATGTACACTTATTCACATGAACGCCACTTTGACAAGTGGGAAACCCTAGCAGATACTTTTGATGAATTGCTAGATGAATTAAATCAAGAGTCAGAAGATGACTCAGATGTTTTCGTAGATGTAGAAGATTTTGATTTAGAGGAGATTTTGTAAATGATGACTAGAAAAGATTATAACAAGGTAGCAGAGATTCTGCTATCTAATAAAGGTGACATGAGTGAAATCGTGTTCTCTACTATTGTAGATCAATTTTCAGATTTGTTTTTCTATGATAATAAAAACTTTTCACCAATGCGATTTGAATTAGCATGTTATGGAGATAACTAAATGGAAAAAGAGGAAATTTCAAGAGCGATTGAAGATCTAAAAATAATCGCTCAAATGCAAAAAAATAGTTTTGAAAATAACAAAAGAAAAGAGAATAATAAATGAATGATCCATTCAATTTTGCAAATGCAATTCAAATTGAAAATTTGACAGATGAGCAAATTTTAATCGTTGAAAATATTTTGAAAGATTTTAAATAAAGCTTTTGGGCGTGTTGCACTTGACAAACGCCCAAAAATTGGGTCGGCCCGCTCGGGCGTGTCTTGTCAATACGACACGCCGTGTTTACGGTGTGACTTTTATCACACAGCTAATGTCCGATTTATACCTTTTACGTGTGACATTAATCACATTATTTATGCATCCATATTGTGAGATTATCCCTTAAGTTACTGGACAGTACGGGTTTTTTATGTTAAACTTACGCTAAGTTAAAAATAAAGAAAGGTTCTAAATATGAACACTTGTGTATGTGGACAAATTGTCCTAAATAGTCTAAATCACCCATTCTGTGTTTGGTGTGATGAGCATAATGAATATGCCATAGATTGTGGCTGTGATGTGGCGTAAGTCACAAAAATAAATTTCCGACACGCCCGAAAAACGGGCTAAAATGTCAGACCCCCCTGATATAATAAACCTATTAAACAAAAGAAAGGAAGTTAAAATGACTTCACTAAAATATACGGCGATTCGCCAAGAGCCTAACGGCTATCCTTCTCGCATGGGTGCAACCTTCATCGGTTCATCTGATAAAGAATTGGTTGAGCGACTAGACCACCTAGTCTCCATCGGTTGGGATATCATCTCCACAGAGTGGGGGAACTAATCATGGGTAGCCTAGAAATTTTTTACCTTGATGAAGAGGGTGCAGGTTGGAAAACCCTTGAAGATTTATCACCTAATGAATTACTACATTTAGAGATAAAACTTTTTCAAGAAAATGCCCTCTAATGTCAGACCTATCTGGTACAATACAATTAACAAAAACGAAAGGACATAAAATGTCACATGGATTAGTAAATAAGATTTATCAAGGAACACTTTTCATTTGGAAAAATGAAAATTATCTAATCAATGAAATATCTATTGTCAATGAAGATAAAGATATCGTAAATGCAATTTTGGTAAGTGCTAAGGGTGAGTTAATTGGTTTATCTTGCACTATTGCAGAATTTCAAGAGGGGGTGGGTGATTAATGTTTATTCTAACTTACTTTATTAGATTTATCATGATGTTATCTGTCCCTTTTCTTGCTATGATTATATTAGAGATTTTTCAAGATGTTAAGACATGGGGAGAAGATGAAAACTAAAATTATTATACTTGCAATAGGATTAACACTAATCCCGTCAATTTCTAATGCTAAGAGTTTTCATGTTCCTAGAATGTCATCACCGCATATTGCAAGAATTTCAAGAACAATTAAATACTCATACACAACCCACCGCCTAAGTCGTGTGCGTTGTCCATATGCTGGGTGTCGCTCAGATATTCAACCATAATGTCAGACCCTAGTGCTATAATACAACTAACAACAAAAGAAAAGGATAAAAAATAAATGACAGTATCAAATCAAACTTATCAAGTGGGAGATTTATTCACCACTCAAAAGTCAAAGGTCACGGGAACAATTAAGGAAATTATCCCCGTCAATGCTAACACTACAAAAGTTTTGCTAGATGTAAACGGCGAAGATCGCTACACCACAGTAAAATTCTAGTTTTTACCAAATAGGTAGAACAACCTGAGCAAGTTGTAAAACTGCTCACCATATAATAAACCCAACAAACAAAAGGATATAAAATAAATGTACACTTTCACAATTTCTCAAGGCAAGCGTGAACTAATGTCAATCAATGACAAGAATGCCGTAAAGGTTCATGCACTAGTACAAACAGCAAATGCAAATGCAAAGTATAAGAAAGATTTTCTTTCATACACTTACCGCCGAGCAAAGTAATATGCTATAATAAATTTTGGGTGGGACTAACACTAATACCGCTACTCTCACCCAATCCACTTAATGAAAAGGATAGTAAATAAAATGATGACACGAAAAGACTATGTAGCAACCGCAGAAATTATCAATTCATATGCCGATGAAATTAAACTAACAGTGTTAGAAGATTTGGTAAATGATTTTATTGAAATGTTTGCAAGTGATAATGAAAAATTTGACTCAGATAGGTTTTGGGAAGAATGTTTCAAGAATACAAATCACTAATGGAAAAAGTTAAAAGAATACAGGAGCTAAGGCGTAGCAATTCTGCTACGCCCATGCGAAATAAAAAGAAATATAATCGCAAACAAAAACATAAAAATAAACTTGACAATTGCTAAAAAATTTGGTCGGCCCGCTCGGGCGTGTCTTGTCAATACGACACGCCGTGTTTACGGTGTGACTTTTATCACACAGCTAATGTCCGATTTATGGCATTTTGAAATTGATAATGTCAGTCCAGTCTGATATACTTACGGCATTAGAAAGAAAGAAGGTAGCACCTATGCTAATCTCAACAGCCCTAGAGGGCAAGTTAGTCAAGACCTCAAAAGGTCAAGGAATTATTCAATTTGCAGAATTGCGAAAGAATGTAGACACACCAGAAGGCGTGTTCGCCTATGCGTGTCAAGTCAGACCTAATTGGAATGGTCAAGGTTTTCCTAAGCCTGATTTTTACACTACTGTATATGTGGCGGTGGATCATGACTAATTATTTATTCATATGCGATTCATGTTCAACACTTGCTACAATGTCAGTGGCAGGTGCTACAATACAATTAAATAAATGCAAGTGCCAAACAAGAAAGGACAATTAAATGTCACTAGTAAAAAATGCAGTAATTGAAATTCTCTCATGTTCAATTTGTGAGGGCAGAGGTTGGTTCTTTTTCGGTAGAGGACAAGACTATGATGTTGAAAGTTGCGAGTGTAATCCATTTGCAATTCCCACCGAAGAAATTAAATCAGCAAGAGTTTATCTAGTAATGAATGGAGTGCAATAATGTACAAGATAACAACAGCCTATGATGGCAAGCCCGCCCACCATGTTGTGCAGATTGGTGATGCACTAGAAGCGTTCAATGCTTTCTCTCGTTGCAATGATTGGGGATTTGCAAAAGAATATGCAACCTATAATCTATCTATGCCTAGTGGCAAAATGTACACAAAGAATTTCTATCGCCCAAGGGGGAAATAAATAATGGGATCTAACTTAGCAACAGAATTAGCAGATAATACATTCGGATTAGATATGTATTCTTCTATTGCAATTCACTTACAGGGTAATCACTATCCACCAGTCCCCCGTTCTATGGTGCAACCTTGCATAGATGCAATTGATGCATATTGGGAAGATGATCTTGATAGAAAAATTGAATTGCCTGAAGGTGTTTTATGGCGTGCCGAAATGTCCGTACTGGCCTACTGTTCCTTGGCTGGTAGACTTGCTTGACAAAGTAAATATTAAAATGCTATAATATAATTACAAAGACCCGCCCTCCGAACTGTCTCCGTATGGTGTGCGTTTCCCTAGAGGAATAGGAAGCGGGTCGCAGCCACCCTTGGGTGTCCTTAAAAGGCGATCAACCTTCCTTCCTTACTGTCCAGAAATGCACTAGTAAGGCATCTGCAGTCAATCGTAGGCTGTAGATATAACCAACCAACTAGATGAGGTAATGTAAATGAGCGATGACATTGAGGAATATAAAACAACCAACTATATGTATAGATACTGCCCATATTGCACTGTCACCAATCGCTTATATGGTGGCAATACTACTTGGTGCCCCGAGCATTACATTGATCTTGATAGAAAAATTGAATTGCCTGAAGGTGTTTTATGGCGTGATCAAGAAACTGCTCCAGCATATGCAATTATTAAATCGCATCACTTAGATGCATGGTGTCAAGATGACGAATACTATGAGGAATAAAATTATGGAAAAAGTAAAGAGAATTCAAGAGTTGCGTCGCAGTAATGCTGCGACTGCAATTGCTAATAAAAAGAAATATACACGCAAACAAAAACATAAAAATAAACTTGACAATTAGCTGTTTTTGGGGCCGACCCGCTCGGGCGTGTCTTGTCAACACGACACGCCGTGTTTACGAGGTGATTTTTATCACATGGAGTTATGTTAAAATAACTTGATAATGTCAGACCACTCTGCTATAATTCTACTATTCAACAAACGAAAGGGTCAAAATGACTACTCAAACTACTTTTGAAGTATCCTGTCTCTACTATGAACTTTGTGGAGCAACTGAGACATTCTATTCTGAAGAAGAATATGATATCTATGGCGATGACTATATCTGCCCTGAATGCTGGGATCAGCAAGACATGGCAGTGCACGAGTGGGATTCTTTCCCTCTATCATTAGAATATGATGAGGGAGAGTAATGACTACGCTACACTTAGGCGATTGTCTTAATGGGTGCAGTATCTGCACCCAAAATTATCATGAAGGAAAAACGGGTATCTGCCAAGAATGTCAGACCCATCTGTTATAATATCTATTATTAACCCAACAAACAAAGGACATAAAATGACAGTAAATACTATCACAGTAGGACAAGCAAAAGATATAATTGATAATGCTATCAATTCATATGACGGATCTATTGGTGAAGCAGATTCAGAAAAAATTACCTATGCAATTAACAACGAAATTCAGTTGCGAGACTATATCATGGGATTACCTACAAAGTACCCACTAGAAAAAGTTACAGAATTTGTTACCTCTATTTTGTTTAATACTAAACAAGAATTGCGTTATTCATTATTGACTATTAAATCAATTTTTGAATATGAATTGGGAGACTTAGATTATTCACAATGTTTAATTGAAGTGGCAAGCGAAATCAAGCCAGATTATAATTTAACTAATTTGGTTAAGCGAGTTATTTCAGCAGGTTGGCCAGCAGATACTTTCAAAGTTATGCGTGAAGAGTTGCACCCACAAGTTGAAACTAAACTTGCTGAATTTGCAGATCAGTTAATTCAGGAAGACGGTAACTAATATGTCTAAACACCCACCCGTAGGGAGTGCCAATTGGCACTCCATGTTTTGTGATGATAAAGTAAAAGTTTATCAAGATGGAAATGATGACATATTTTTTAAAGTAGTTATAAAAGGCAAGGGAACAAAATATTTTTATAACGAAACAGCTTGGTCCGATGTTCCAAGATATGTTGCAGATGAATTAGGAATGCAGTACTGGGGAATTTTACAATAGGGAGAATAAATTGCAAATACTGTCAGATATATTTTTATATTTTTCAGTATTTGCAATTTTTTATTTTATAGGATTTTTAATTGATTTAGGTCCTGATAAAATTAATAAAAAATAGCTGCGTGTTGAACTTGACAAAACCCAAAAAATCGGGTCGGCCCGCTCGGGCGTGTCTTGTCAAGCAGACACGCCGTGTTTACGAAGTGATATTTATCACATGCAAAAAAATCGGACATTTACGACATATGTCAAAATGTTTGTAAGTTTAACTAGACAATGTCAGACCCATCTGTTATACTCAGATTATTAAACAAACAAGAAAGAAGGAAAAAATGACTAACCCAATGTCACAAGTCCACCGCTCAGAAGTTGAGTCTGGTGCTGTATCTCTCGCTGTAAATCTCCGTTCAAATCCTGCATGGCATTCTTTTGCTAATGCTACTTTTTCAAAAGATGAAGAAGTCACTACTGCCAAAATGCTTGAAGGTGCAAAACTTGCAAACTGGAATGTTTCACTTGAGCCTGTAAGTGGTTTACTTGCAGGTAATTATTCACAAGTAGGAGAGAATTTTCTAGTTGTGCGTGATAACCCTGAAATTCAAGGTCAAAAAGATGTTTTGTCCGTTGTAGGTTCACGCTACAAGTCTGTACAAAATGAAGATTTATTTTCTTTCGCTGATAACTTGCATGATGGTAACTCAGATGTTTATTGGGAGTCTGCTGGTTCACTTAAAAATGGTCGTGTAGTGTTTGGCACAATGTCAATTCCCCGCACAATGGTGCTAGATCCACAAGGTGCTAACGATCAGACTAATCTTTATCTAGTTGTTTACACCTCTCACGATGGTTCCGTTGCGGTTCAATCTGCAATCACACCTGTTCGTGTTATGTGTCAAAACACTCTTAACTTTGCCATGAAGCGAGCAAAGCAATCTTTCAAAATCCGCCACACTCAGACAGTAGACGGAAAAATTGCGGCTGCACGAGAGGCTCTAGGCTTGACATTCTCTTACATGGATGAATTTGAAAAGCAAGCACAGGAACTTTTCTCTATTGAAGTTACTAATGCAAAGTTTTCTGAAATCATTAACAAGATGTATCCAAAGCCTGAAGCAGATAAAAAGGGTTCAATTAAAAAGTGGGAAAATAAAGTTGTGTTGCTTGATGAACTTTATCATAACTCACCTACTAATGCTAATATCAAAGGCACTGCATGGGGTGTGTTAAATGCAATGACCGAGCGACTTGACTACTATCGCACAGCCCGTAAAGCAGGAGATAGTTTAATGGCTTCCGCTTCAGGTTTTGACCCTGTAATCACGGCAGAAAAAAATAAAATTGTTAAGCAAGTTTTAGCACTTGCAAAATAATTTGCAAAGTAGGGGAGCGAAAGCTCCCCTATATTTTTTTTATTTTAACGGCGTGTTGATTTGACAAATGCAGAAAAATGGGCCGACCCGCTCGGGCGTGTCTTGTCAAGTCAAAACACGGGTTTACGATGTGATATTTATCACTTACGATATAGGGTATTTCAACTTGAAAATCATTTTACGATATGGTAGAATTCAGTTCTTAAATGAAAGGAAAACTAAATGTCAGATACTTGGTTCAAATGGGATTATGTATGCCCATATTGTGATTCAAATATTGAAATGAATATTAAATCTAGTGGTACATATCACAATTCAGATTGTCCAAAATGTCAAGAACCAATGATTCTAATGTCAGTGGTAGATGTTACAATACAGCCTAAAGAGAAAGAAGAAGAAACTATGGAAACTCCCGTTCAAACAATGACCCTAGAGTGGCTTGAAAATAATGAAACTGTCACAAAGACATATACAGAAAATGATGTTCGTTCAATGCAATGGTCAAATAAGTCTATGTATAAAAAGCAAAATGAAAATTATGCAAAAGAAAATCAACTCCGTTCATATCTTACAGAAGTTTATTCAGATGAATATATTGATAAAGAAGAAGTAATCAAGGGTGTTGCAGAAATCATGGACATTCCATTAACTCAGGAAGTTGAAGTTACTTTCAATATTCAAGTTACTTCAACTGTTGAAGTTGATTTAACACTTGGTGATGATTTTGATATGTCTGACTTTGTTACAAATAATATGACACTTGACTCATATGATTCTGCTATCTCTATCAATGATTATTATGTAGAAAATGTACAGAAGGGGTAATAATGGATTGTGTGTTCTGTAAAAATCCCGCCCAGTTTTCAATGTTTGACGGGGGCTGGTATATTTGTGCCAGTTGTGTAAAACAAGATAAACACCTGTATGTTGATTATTTAGAGTAGGAAGGCAAAACATGATAGTAAAGCTTCAAGTCCCGTCCAAAGCCCAAATGGGCTATGGATTGGGTAAGTGCATTCAATATGGAATTGAATATGAAGTGCTGGATAATCTTCAGGTTAAGATTACTGGTTCTGATATAAATAAACTAACAAAGATGTGTGTAGCATTTCAGGGCAAAGTCCTATATTCACAACAAACTGAATATGTATCTGGTGACTTGCCAAAGCATGAGGTGAGATACGCCACAACCCATAGACCTACCACTATTACTCGGCGGTAATGTCAGACCCCCCTGCTATAATACAACCATTAACCCAACAAAGAAAAGGAAATAATATGTCACGAGCAATAAATGTAAAAGTAGCAACACCTAAAGTTATCAAGTCACTAGAGGACAAGTTGAAGCAAGTAAAGACAGACAAAGCAAATGAAAAAGTAAATCAAGAAAAGTTTGATAAGTTGCACAAGAAGTGGCAACATGAAGTTGCTAAAATTGCTATTGCTAATTTCTCAAAGTCAAGCGAGCAAAGTATCAACAAGCGTTGGAGTGGTGATATTGTTGTCAGTTTTGAGTTTAAGGCTGGTGCAGTAGATGTTCCTTCTGAGCCTGAGCGTGGCTTTGAAACTATTGCAGATTGGCAGTATAAGGAAATTGTAGAAGAAATTGAAAATGCAATTCGTATTCTAAAGATGACAGATGAGGAATTTGTTTCTACATCTACCTTCAAGTCTATTGCAAAATATCTCTAATTAACAGGCTGGGGGGATTTGATTATCCCCCCACTTTCTGATAGGATACCCACATGGACATAATAATACTTATAGTAGTACCAATAGTTTTATCAATTTTATTAGTGATTGGAATGTATAAATAATGGGAGAAAGAGTAGTATTTAATTTTAAGCAGGCTGATGGCAATTATATTAGTTTATATAGTCATTGGGGAGAAACTAGCATGCATGAGGATTTGGCTCATGCCATTGACAAAGCCCGTCCACGCTGGAATGATGAGACCTACCTTGCCCGTATTCTTGTCTCACAGTTGATTGGACAGGACTGGGACAGCGAGCTGGGCTATGGCTTATGGGCGGGAACGTCTAGATATGAAGGCGAGACAAATGTAGAAATTGACTTATCTAATAAAACAGTTACAGATGACAGTGGAACACATTCCTTTGATTACTTTGCAAATTATCATAGGGAGGAAGTGAATGTCTGATGTAGCAGGATTTTCTTGGAAGGACGTTCAAGGATTAAAGCCTGAATGGACACAAGAACAGTGTGAGCAGGCATTTAATTACATGCACAAAAAGCTTCATGAGCGACTGGTTGAAGAGGGCTGGGACATATTGAAAGTGTTATTAGCTATAAATGACTGGGAATGGGTGCAATTTTGCTGGGGTATGAGTTAACTGATTTAAATGAAATGATTGATGCAATTGGGTATGGGGTCCACTACATCCCACCAGGCCAGGTGCAAATAGCAGCTAATCTGCTCAAAGCAAGGACCTTTCTTGAAGGCCTATGGGCTGAGGGGTATTTCAGCTAAAAAACCATTTACGACCCACCCTCAAAATTCCTTTTACGACCCACTTGACAAAACCCCTTTACGAATGATAGGATGCAGCTATGGAACTTAAAATTTACGAAATAGATTATTCAGTCTCACCAGGTGGGATTAATTCATTTGAAGTTTTATTAAATGATTCTTTAGTTTATGAAACATATCTATTACATGATGCAATTAAATTTGCTTATTCTAGTGGATATAACTTTACTGTATATACCTTAGAAGCTTATCATAGAGAATTTGATGAAGACCATAATTTAGACACGCCCGCCCCTGCCTTGACCAATGTCAGTGGTGAGTGGTAGAATAACACTATGACAAAATATCGTGTATTCGCAACCAAAGTCCAACACCTAGAGATAGAGGTTGAGGCTGATAATAATACTAATGCTGAGTTAATTGCCTATGACTTACCTTATAGTGATTGGGAAGTTATGGGGGAGGAACTTGACATAGATGAATCTGAAATAATAGAATAACCCTATTAACCCAACTAGTAGAAAGAAAGTATAATGCCAAACTGGGTATATAATGGATTAACTATAGAAGGCAATGAATCTTCTATTAACAAACTTGTTGCACAAATGAATAAGCCATATAGTCGTATTCATGACCAATGGAATTCAGAGACTAATAAGATAGAGAAAAAGCGTGTCCTATATTCAAATCCCGTTTTTTCTTTTTGGAATATAATTAAACCAACAGACTTAGAGGCATATGAAAATCAACCTAATCATTCTTTGCCAATTTCAGAACAAATTAAGTTTGAAGGCAATGACTGGTATTCTTGGAATAACCGCCATTGGGGAGTTAAGTGGGATGTTTCTGTATCTAATGAAGATAGTAATCCAGATACATATATTGAAGGTCCCGTCCAAAATGGTGAGAACTATGTAGTTTATTATAACTTTAATACTGCTTGGTCCATTCCTGACGAGGCTTTGGCTGAGTTGTCTGCACAGTATCCTGACCTGCTTTTCACGTTGTCATATGAAGAGGAGACAGGCTGGGGTGGAGAGCATGAGTACCTGCGTGGAGAACGTTTAGACGGCACTGAATGGAACTGGAAGTGCATGGAGTGTGACTACATGGAGCCAAATGACCCTGATGTAAATTTCTGTGATGAATGCGGAGATTATATTTGCCCTACTTGTGGTAATGGCACGGGTGAAGAGGGTTGTGCAGAACACAAGGTGGAAGCCAATGCTTGACCAACGACAACTAAATTTAATTAATCATAACATCCCCTTAATTGATATCATGCAAGGGGAGTTGTTAAATCACATGTTGGTAGTACAAGAGTATGATGAATCTATTAATGATAAGTCACAAAATGATTATATGGACGGGTATAGAGATTGCTTGACAACTTTCTATACACTATGCTATGATTTGGTATTCGCTCAACAAGACAAGGACAAAACAAATGACTGATGACCGCTCTATTACTACCCGTCAACAATTGGACAAGTGGCTAGAAGAGATGAATCAATCAAATATTGGTGGTTCACTTATTATGTTGTTTATGTGGAATGAAATTACATATGTTTGGGAAGATTTGGCAGATTGGGAATATCAGCCTGCCGAAGGTGTAGATCTTGATCAAGTTTGGGATACATTTTGGAATAAGCCTTGGGGCGGGTTTGATGTAGAAGGCTCTGATGTGCTAGACTGGCTAATTGACAATGATCTAGTAGATGTATTAGATGAACTATATGAGGACGGGGAGATTGAAGATGTATGATAAAGAACATAAACAACTAGTAAATATATTCAAGAATCAAGACTTATCTCCCGCAGGTTTATCTTATAAAATGGTAAATGAATCTGCATATGTAAATGAATCACTTATGCAATATATGGTTAATTATATTATCATTATGGCAACTAGACATCCTGATTTAATTCCGCCATATTTGCAAAATGTAAAAGCATGGGCGGATAAGATGTATGATATGTTAGATGAATTAAATATGACAAATGCTGCAAGTAGATAAAATTTAATACAGAGTATGGGCCTGAGATTGTTGGGGTTGAAGGCCCATAGTTTTCTCTGTATAATATATAATAGGGCGTTCAGGCGGCGATCTCTGCCAAGTCCTAAATCAAAGACCTGTGATATTTCACAGGTCTTTTTTTTATTTCAATAGGGTCGGGTCGGTGAATTTTGAAATAGACATTACGAAGGAGCTAAAATTCGCTTTTACGATGTCGGCCCAATTTCTATTTATTTAATCAAACTTTTTAATATATTACGAAGGGGCGGGAATTTCACTAGACTCATATCAATTCCCTCTATATACATATATATAATACATTACGAACATATCAAAATTTCACCAGACATTACGAACTGTGATAAATTTCACAGCATTTTTAAAATGTGATTAAAATCACACAGAATTTATACAAAAATATATGATTTTGTCTAATAATTAGACAGTTTTATATGATTTTGTATAGTTTTTGGTGTATTTTTCTATACATTTTAGGCTATATTTGTATAAATGTTAGACAATATAAGGGTTATGTGTCAAATTTGACAATATAGGGCGTAATATGCTATGGTCTATACCTAGGTAAAATGTATAACTATATATAAACTGATTTTATTACTCTATCTATTGAATATATTCTCCACTTTACTCCACAATACTCCACTTTAAACCCTATCTAGAGCCATTCTAAGGGCATTTGATTATGTGTCTAATATAATTATATATAAGAAAAAGGCGGGATATTAGCGAAGCGAATATGTCTTTCTATATTAGGATCTAGCCTATATTCTATTATATCTTTCTGGCTTATATTAATAATAACATTGCTAGAATTGCCCCTAGCATAAAGCCAATCATAAACTTTGTTAGCATTATACACATCCTTTACTATATATATCTTATTATAGTATTATATGTATATAGGTGGTAATTCTACCTCTGGCTTCCCGCCCTACTTTCATATCTCTTAATTTACTTTAATAGTTGATGTATGTAATGATTATTATCTAGTAGATAAATTCATTACACCTTTAAATCCCGCCAAAATTGGTGATATGGGGGGTAGAAAATTGGGCAATTTGAACGCTTGCCTCCCCCATATTCTTACCTGTTCACGACCAATTTAATTACGATTTACAACCATTTTTAACTAAACTAATATATGTTATTTTTGCTGAAATCCAGCCAGTATGTGCTGCATCTTTCAAGTCATCAGGAATAAGTGATAAACCATAGCTAAATTGTGCATTTTCCATTTCTTCTGCAATTTTATCTCGCCAATATTGCTCAAAATGATTAGCATGAATTGTAATTGATTCATTCTGCTTATATTTGTATACAGGAGCAGATTTTTCTTCTTCCTGATTTCGGCTCAATTCGGTCTCCTTATTCATTATTATCCTTTATTAGTTGTAATAGGGCAAGAAATATTTCTTCTTGCTTATCTTTATCCCACCCGTTTTCAAGGGCTGTGGTGGCTACTGCTTCCCTTAAAAGGGTAATGCTACTCATTCCAATCATCTGGTTTCCATTCTGCTATGATTTCCTTTAGTATCATTGATTATCTTCTTTCTTAATTTCTTGGCAATATTTACATATGATTCTTTGACTAATTACCTGCCATTTATGGCGACAATTTGCTTCTTGCTCCCGCTCATTTTTGCTCAAGCTCTGCACCATATTTCATTATTACTCATAGTTTGATGAGTATCCCAGTATTCTATGTTTTCTTTAGACATCCCGCATTTTTTACACATTATGTTATTTCCGTTCAATTCTAATATGTCTATTACTTAGCAAAATACCAATTCCCCACCAAGGGTGCACAACAAAAGAAAATCCATATGTTGCGTTCCACTTATGTATAGTTATTTTCACTTTAACTCTTTCTCAATATAGAAAAACCAATGAATAAAAAGTAAATTAAAGCTTTTTTCTGTGGGCAAATAAAATGCAGAAAATCCCCAAGAGTCAGATTTAACAATTCCATATCTCATGCTAAATCCCTTTCAATAGATTCAAGTATTCTAATTAAAGCAAGGTTGTATCCATATGTATACCAAACTACATAGTCTGCGGGCCAAATTTCATTTGTTTCTAACGGATTTCCCGCCAATTCTACGACATTACGAAGGGCAATATAGTACGGATTGCTGTTGTCATGCTTCATGTCAAAATCATTGACAAGATCATTTAACTCTTCTAGCAAACCATAACTACATGTGCATTTGGCATCAAATTTGCCTTCTGATATTAGGCAATCTTCATCGTGTGTCATGGTCTTATCATATCATGAAGAATATGAATCTGTCAATGGCAAAACCCGCCTTCTCAAGCGGGTTCTGAATGATCTTTTTAATATGTAGTTTTATGCTACTTTCAGCGGAGAATGCATATCTTTCTTACTCTCCTGTTCAATGAAAGCTAAATAAGCCCATTGTTCTTCTTCTGTGAGATTCTCCCACTTTTTCTCTAATTTAGGTAATTTTGTCATAATACTAATTATAACATTTTGTTACAATTATTGCAACTTACCATCTTTTTTTAATATTTCTTTCCAATCTTCAAGTGTGTATTCTATGGTTATATCTTCCATATTCTTACATAATTTATTTGGATTGCAATATTCTTCTTCTATTTCCACCATCTTTTAGCCACTCCCAGCCCGTACAGACCTAACAATATGCCTGCTGAGTTAATTATAAATAAAAACCATAATACTGTATTTGTTATCATAATTTAAACGTCTCTCCACAATATTCACAAATTAATCTATTTTCTTCAAGTTTTAACTTATGATCGCACATTATTTCACCATATTTTTCATAATTCTTTCCATTTATCTTGATTTTCTTCATGGAATTTATGAGCGTGTGCAATAAATCTTGATATATCTACAACTCTTCGTAAATATTTAATGTATCCTAGTTTTGAATAAACAGCAATTTCAAATGTCCAAAATAGAAAATAAATACTGATACTGTTTTTTCTCCACATATGGAAACCAAATAGTACTGCTTGAGGATAAAATTCTACATCACATTTAATTTTCATTGTTCAAAATCCAGTTCTTCTTGTATATATTCTACCTTACATCCTTTACAGGAGCAAGTATTATCAATACAGAAACAATCTTCATCAGATCTTAACATTCCCGTCCCAATGCATAAATAACAATTACTAGCTTTCATTATGCTCACCTTTAAATCTTTCATTACGATAGGCTTTGTATTCATATTCTATGTTAAAACGATTATTAAGTGCTTTATTTTCACGTTTTACCGCTTCTAATTGCTTTTGAAGTATATCATTATCTTTAGATAAACTTGTTATAATTTCACGCAATTGTTCATCATTTTTTTGTTCTCTTTTTTCATAATAATTAATACCAACAATTATTATACTAAAATAAAGAAATGTAATAATTAATGAAAAAGCAATCATTTTCCAGTACTTCCAAATCCGCCCGCCCCACGATTAGTTGTATCAAGTTCTTGAACGGGTTCAAAGAACGCATGTTCAACTTTTTGAATAATTAATTGAGCTATCTTATCACCCTTTTTTACCATATAAGCAATGTTAGTATGATTAACTAAAATCACTTTAATTTCGCCACGATATCCTGCATCAATTGTTCCTGGAGCATTTAAAACGGTAATACCATTCTTAGCAGCCAAGCCTGATCTAGGATGGACTAATCCCACAAAGCCTTGTGGGATAGCCATTGAAATTCCTGTCCCAACCATTACATGGTCTTGTGCTTCAATTATAATTTCTTCAGTAGAATATAAATCTGCACCAGCATCGCCAAATGTTGCATATGTTGGTAACTTTGCATCTTTATTTAAGAGCATTACATCTATCTTCAATTTATACTCTTCCATTTGCCTTAGCTTTTTTATAAATTGGAACATTGCGTGAAACCAATTTATCAATGATGTATTTGATATCTTTTGGATTACGGTATAAACCATCTTTCTTTTTCCATAATCTTTCAAAATCTAATTCAACACCAGCATTAATTACATTTTCAAGCCAAATAATATGATTTTCAAGTTTATGTTTTTTTCTTGCTTTACGAGCTATGTTTTTATTATATCTTTTAATTCCTTGTTGTGATCTTTTAATATTATTTTTACGCATTTAATCCTGCTTTCCATCGGGTATCTCTATATAATCAAACAATGTATAAAATAAATCTCTATTCGGATTATCTATATATCTTATTTCATCAATAATTTTATTTTGTAGTGCTAGTTTTAGCATTTGATCTGAATAACTATTGGCATGTGGCATAGATGAAAAATAAACTACATAGTATGAATCAGATTTTATTGCTTTAATTAAAGCACCGTTTGCTATTGCTTTTTTTACACTATCAGTTCTTTTTGCTCCTGGGCGTTTACCATTACCTTCAAATCCACCTTTTGCCTCAACATATTCTTTATCATCAGCAAAAAAATCTACCTCACACCCAGTTCCTTCAACATAATGATTTTTCTTTATTTTAGTAAATCCACGACTAATCAAATCGGAATAAACTAAATACTCAAAATGATCTCCAGATTTTTTTGAATCTGATTGAAAATCACTGGATGTGGGTAAATTATTAATCATTAAAATGGAGGTAGATTCTCATCTTCAGAATCAGCCCAAATATCATTTGAATTGTAACTAGATTCTTTACCACCAACTGAAGCAATATCAATGGAAATATTATTTGCCTTAATATCTACTGATGATCGTTTACCGCCTTCAGCATCTTCCCATGTTCTTACTCTTTGAGTTCCAACAACTGTAACTCGTGAACCCTTTTTTAAATGGTTACGCCACTTGTCAGCTTCCTTGCCCCATACTTCAACATTCCAACCTGAACTATCTTTTTCAACGAACTGTCCGTTAGAATCTTTAGCCCAAGAATTTGTCATCAATCTTAATTTAAGTAAATTCCCAGTAGGGAAAGTTTTAAACTCTGGATCAAACGCTAGGTTTCCTGTTGCCAAAAATGATGGATTTGCCATCTGTATTTCTCCTTTAGTCTCATGTGTTTTTATCTTTTTGTTTTACCAACATATAGTATCTATACTTTAAATAATCATGCTCATATTTTAACATGTAATATTTAACTAAAAGTATACAACATATCGGTATTAAACAGTATATCATTAGTATGCACCTCTTGTCTACTCTTGTAAATAACTAGATCCTTTGTAATCTCCTAAAAATGCATCTAAAAATAACTGAAACTCTTTATCACTTATTTCTTCTTTCCCGCCTTGAATTATTTTTAAATTAGGTTTATTAGTCATTATTCTTCCTTAATGGATGTGTGGGCCAATAATATTGACATGTTGAACAACATGGCTTGTTGTACTTGTTATCTACCGCTTTAGCATATTCGGCATAGTATTCAGGGTCTTTACGATATAGGTTTGCTCTGTGTGTTGCTACAATACGACTAAGCTTTTCTTTATCCAGCATCCATGAAGGTTTTGTATGTCCCCAATTTCTTTTGTATTCTTGCTTTAGAGCTTGAAGATTGCCAAGGTTGTTTATCACTTTAATATTACGGAAACTGGCTTCTTTAACCATATCCATAGCATAATTGTAAAGTGCATTTTCATGACCCTCCCACATAAGGACGGCTGGATGATTACGCCAAGCTTTACCATTAGTAGATAATACTTTAAGAATTTGATATGCCTCAAGTATTTGTTTATTTAATCTTTTATTGTCAAGTGCCTGTGCAGCGAATAAAGAGTCACCTGACGGAAGGAATGTTTGCATAACTGTAGTCTACTCTATATCTATTGTTTTTGTCAAGGCGTTTACCATACTTCATCTACATTAAATTCAGCATCAAATTTAGACTCAGTTCCCCATTTTTCCCAAAACGGTATACCTTCTTCATCATAATCAGATCCTAATGCTTTAAGAATTTCTGCATTTTCTTCCATAATTCGCCTAATATAATCATCAAACGACATTTTCTCTCCAAGATTTAATAGAATTTGGAAATGCATATTCAGTTAATTCATTAACTGCTTTGGCATATTCTTGTATTTCTACTTGTGCATCATGCTCTAAACGCTGTTCTAAGAAGGTTATAACGCCTTGTAGGCTTACAGTCCATCTATACCTAACATACATGCCATAGGCAGGTAAAAACAATCTAGCAAGCTCTGGAGCAATATTATAGCCTAGTGCACGTTCATACAGTTCTTTACCTTGCTCAATATAATTAATCAAATCCATTGTAAACTGTGCACCATTTAAAATTGGTTCTCCAGAACCTTGTTTGCTATTTTCTGGTTTTGAACGCCATGCATCATGATCTGGAATATAGAATTCTTCTTTTTCTGTAATATAACGACGAGATGATTCATTCCAACCTTGTTGCATCTCTGTATGTGTTGAAGCAACAACATGCTTCCAATGTTGTCTGGCTACCATCAAAGGTGCATAAATCTCAAATGTTAGTGCAGCATGGCGAAATGGAGAAGTATGACCTTCTCTGATCAAAAATGCCAATAAGTTTTTATCTTTATCTTTAAATTCTGTTGATTCTTTGTCATATGAGACACGGGCTGCATTTACAATTGATAAATCATCACCCAAAACATCAACTAAACGAACATAACCTTTATCTAGTACATCTTTTTTATTTATAATCATGATGTGATTATATCAACTTTCTACTAATTGTGTCAATTAATTTTTGTGCTTACGAGCATTATGTCTTTTAAATGAAACAGTCATAATGATAAGCATACTTACATACATTAATAGGCATTGCATTATTCGTCCTCCTCATCTCTAAGTAGACGAACATCCTCTTGAAGATCCCGCAAAATCTCAAGTGTCTCTTCTGCCATCCAATTTGTTTCTTTTGTGTTACTTAAAGTTTTACGAGCTATTTTCTTTTCAACATCACCTTCACGATTACTTGAAGATAAAAGAAGTGCTGACAAAACAATAGCCTCTAAGCTTAAAATCATAGTTAATAGACCGTATGGGAAAGGCTCTACCTTAAAAACGATCCAGCATGTCCACCAAATAGCATGTAATATAAGAAACCAAGGACTAGCAGATACTTCTGCCGTCCAATCTGAGATTTCTTCTATTCTATTTTCAAAATGTCTGAATAGATGCCTAAATTTTAAAAAGATTTTTTTCATGATACATAAATTATACCATGATGTTTGTTTAAATAATTAAATTAGGTTTGTCTGATTCTGCTTGAGTAAGCATATATTCATTGAAATGTGTCATAAAATTATTAATAACAAAGATAGTATCATCTACTGCATTGTCCTTTGCCAATTCAATTTCATCCTCTGTAAATCTATCATTAATAGCCCATTTTTCCAAAAGGTCTCTGGCTACAATTTCAACAATTGTATTTAAATGATTTGCTGATAGTGGTACACTTGACATTTATTTACTCTTTCTATAGTTATGTAATGGATTAATTATAAACATATTGCGAATTCTATTTTTTCTTTCATCTGAAAGCCATTTATTAATATTTAGGGAATAAACTGCAATGTAGATAGTTGATCCAAATATGAATCCCCATTGTTTTGTATCTACAGAGTATATAACCCAAGCACATTCATTTGCAATTCCCACCGCAAATCCGTACCATTTCTTTTTACCAGTAAGCCATATACCGAATACTCCCATAATTGAAAGTACCCAAGATACCCACCATGCCATTTATATCACCTTTTCTATTATACCAAAAGGGGCTAGTAAAAACTAGCCCCAATTGTTTTTTTATTTACTTTGCAGCAAGTGCAGTCAAGTTTGATGAAAACTTATACTTCTTTGCCTTTGTAATATAAGCAAGAACCAACTTGTTATACTTAAGTACAAGCTTGTTGTATGCTAACTTATAAGTTGCATTAGCATTAGCAAGTTCAGCATCAGAAGCAGCCTTAGCAGTTGCTAGAGCAGTTGCAGTTGCTGAATCAGAAGCAGTCTTTGCATCAGCAAGAGCCTGTGTCAAAGCAGCAGCATCAGCAGCCTTGTTATCTGCAACAGTTTTTGTCAATGCTGCAATCTGAGCATTAAGCGATGTTACTGTAGCATTCAAAGATGCAACTGTGGCATTAAGATCAACCACTGAAATATTTGAAACTGCTGTAAGTACTGGAGCAGGGAATCCTGCAACTTGAGTTGGAGATACTGGGATTGATACTGTTAGCACAATAGATCCAGTATTAGAAGATAGAATCTTCTGAGTTGTAACACCGAGCACAAGTGCTGGAACTACTGTAGCATCTGAAACTGATGATGTTACAAGTTGCTTAACAACTGAACCATCTGCAAATGTTCCATTTACAATAGTTGACCACAATGTCTGTCCACCAACAAGATTTCCAAAGATATCTGTAGTTGCAAACGATGCAGTAGCAACTGTACCTGTGGACAAAGATGTTGGAGTATTTACTGCAACATTGTATACTGGCCCTGGAGTTCCCTGAACATATACAACTGTTGAGTAAGAACCATTAGTTACATTTACATAACCTACAGATGTGCTTGTAGTGTATGCATAAAGTGTAATGGCTGAACCATTTGAAGTAGTTGAAATAACAGATGTTCCACTATTTACTGTTACTGGCAAATTTTGTGCAGCAAGATAGCCCACAAGCTTTACTGTTGCTGATGCAGAAAAAGTAACTACTGTTCCTGTATCTGCTGTTGCAGTAATTGCTACTGAGTGACCCGCATCAATAATATTTGTTGCAGGAACTGCAACTGTATATGGTGCTGCAGGTGTTGTGGTATTAGCCACACTTGCTACTGTAACCGAAAGGGGAGTAGCATGAGCAACTGTTGAAACGCCTACGATTGCAAGGGCTGCAGCAGTTGCAAAAGCGATCTTCTTTGTTAACTTCATTATTTTCCATTCTATTTAGTATCCCTGTACAGGATAATGACTACATCATGTAGCCAATACTTGATTATAACGTATTCGTTATTATTTTGTCAATTTACTTTTTTATATGTTTACTTTGTTTTACAATTTGAAATGGACCTGCAGTATATGGACTTAATTTTTCTGCCCATTCTAATGCTTTTTCTACTGTAGCACCTTGATGTAAAGACCCAAGAGCAAAATGTGCTCCAGAACCAATTGCATAAATACCTGTTTCATCCATAAGTACACAAAAATCACTATCTATATTAAATATTTCACCGTCAAATGCTATAAGTAAATCAAACCCAGCTTCTTTATCTGATGGATCTGGCTTATACCCTTCTTCATCTAAACATTCTTTCATAGAAGGTACAACATCTGTAATCATAAATTTATATAAATTTTTACGTTGTGTAACAGTAGGAACTGGTGGAACCCAAATATACATTAAAATATCACATGGTGCAACATCTCCTGCTCCACCAATTAAATATCCATTATTACTAACAATTTTAGGCATGCCTGGATGCACATATTTTCTAGAACCAGCAGTCACTAGACTGTCAGCACCCATAATTACATGTCCATTCTTAACTAAACCTACAATTGTTGTCATTATTCCACCGAATTCTTTTCCAATAGCATTGAGTCAGATGTTCTTGATACAATAGTTTTAGCAATCTCTCCTTTTTTCATAACAAAAACTTGAGGAATGCTTTTAATATTATACTCTGACATTGCATTCGGGTCAATTTTATCAACATCCAACATATAGTAATTTGTATCAGGATCTGATACAGCTAATTTACCATATTGTGGTTTAAGTTGCTTACATGGTTGACACCATTCTGCTGTAAAATAAACTACACATTTATCTTCATCTTTAAATTCATTTATATCATTTGTTATCTTAAGCAATTAATTCCTCCGCTGAAATAGGTTTACCAACATATCTTCTTTTAATAATATAATCTCTAACTGATTCAGGACCATTTTGTCTTCCGCCCAAAATAATTACCCATCTAGGTTCAAATTTACTATCAATACATGTCTGACACATAAATAAACTTATACCATTAATGATCTCTGATTTACATGGATTAAGTTCATTTTTTTGTTTACTACATGAAAAACACAACATTATAGATCTTCCTCTGTTTCTTCTTCTAAATAACCGATACCTATTTCATCTACTTCAATGATCTCATCATTTGGTAGTTCAATTATATATTTTATACCACCGTCGTAGTATTCTACTAGAGATGACCAAGCACCATATCTTACAATAGTTCCATATACATTTTCACTTGGTACATAGACATATTCTATTGTTTGTTCTATATCAAATGATTCCTCGTCTGGATCGCTCTTGCTCATCAGTATATTTCATCCCTTCTATTTCGCATGGTGTTCCATAAGACATAATTAAGTTTCTGACTAATAATAAATGCTCCATAACCTGAAATCTTTGAGATTCAGTCATTTCCATAATATTGCTTTCATAAACAGTTAAAGCAAGATAATTGGGTCTAGCCCGAACATCAAGTATAAGATTTTTTACGGGAGATTTCATCTCACGTATTTTCTTAGCCATTTCAACGGTATAAACTATTTTAGTTTTCTTTTGATTTTCTTCCATGTAGTCTTTTCATTTGTCTTAATATTTCTGGATCTTTGTGTGAGTTATGTTGCTTATCTGGTCTACCCAAATTCATAAACACCCCACCCCAAACACCCTTCTCTTTATTTGCAACTCCCTCATCATGACATACTTTTATGACGGGGCAGTGCAAACAAACCTGATCAACTTGTCTTGCAGTTTCCTTATCTGATTCATAATCATCATAGAACCAATTAATAGGCATTCCTCTGCAAGCTGCTAAATGATACCATTGGATATCATCTTCATCAATACCTATATGCTTAGAGAAGCTTGACATACTTATCGCTGATAGACCAAGTACCGTTATCTTTCATTTCATAACGGTTGGAATAGCCCCACTTATTATTGCGATACATGCCATTTGGTTGCATATAACCATTATTGCTTGGAGACCATTTTACAATAGTCCAACCATCCCAAAAGAAACCTTGAGATTTATTTTTTTCAACAAAACTATTTGCTGCATCATAATCTAGAATAATCTTAGACATTTGTTACCTTTCCATATAGGTTACTAAAAGCAATAAAGCCGTATTTATTGCCATTATCATCTGTTACATCAGTTAAATGTGCATCATTAAAATAAACAATGTCACCAATTTGAACATTAAGTGGGTGAAGATTTCCTTGTACATCCCTTGTTCCATCTCCCGTTGCAATAACATTGCCACGTGATAATTCTGACTCAAGTGCGGATGCGGTCATAATAAGACCAGAAGAAGTTTTCTTTTCACCTTCTTCAATTTTTTCAACCAAAATCAAAGTGCCTAATGGTTTGATATTTGTCATTTTTTTCCTTTGCTAGTAGTTATACTCTTTACATATTGTATCATTATAATATGATATTAGTCAAGTGATTTTGACTATTTATTCCTTGAAATGTCTAAATGGTATATTGTATGCATTGAGAAGATCTATGCAAGTTTTATTACGAGCAGATTCTCCAAAAATTAAAGCAATTCCTGGGTTGGATTCAATCATAGCAACATCAGAAAGTGGAGTTTTATCTCTAATTAATTCTTCTTTGATTTTATAACCTTTTTGTCTAAGGAATTTCTCTGTTTTACCGATATATTCAGTAACCATATTTTCAGCCCCCCGCAAACCTTTATGTACAAAAACAAATTCTTTGTCATCTGGATAGTAATGCTTATTATCTTCAATTAATAAAGTAATTTGACGGATTAGATCATTATAATCTTCCCAATCTTTACTACCAAACACTAATACTCTAATTTTCATCACCATTTTCTTTTAAATAATTAATCATTTTAGTAAGCAAATCAATATCATCATTCATTTTACCTAAAGTGGTGTTACAATCCCTCATAAATTCTTTTCTGAAATACATAAGGACGGGGGAAACCGTCCTTATGTACATATATACGTATATATAATTTACTTACGTGGTGCAAATGCACCCTTCCAAATTGGTGAACCCATAGATTTTTGAACTGTTTCTACTGGTGCATCAATTGCTTTTTCTACAGTTTCATCATCTGCTGATGTTTCTGTAACTTCGTCATCTGCTGCTGCTTTTTCAACTTTTGACTCATCGTCTGTTGCTGAATCAGCTGCACACTTATGCTCAATTGCTTGATTGCAATCTGGGCAAATCATTCCTGACTTATAAACTCCTGCACCGCCTGTTGAGACATCTGCAAGTGAATCATTATTAGGAGCTTCTGACACTGAAACATCACCAACTGGACGTGTTTCTTGATTTACTAGATCTGCTGAAGATGGTTGAGTAGCATTAGGAAGATCCTTTTGAACTGCAATATCACCCTTTGGATCTGGCTCTGTTGTGTTATTTGACATATTATTACCTCCAATCGTATAGTCTCCGACATTTACTGGTGGTGTACTTACATTACCAGTTTGTCTGACGTAATTTTCAACGGTTCTTTCGTCCCGTTCTTGATCTACAGATGAACTTGTTCCAATTGCTTTAAGAAAAGCATCCTTAACATCATCAATAAATTTTTGTACCTTCCAGTCTTCTGGTAGCACACTTGTAGCTTCTAGATCTTTTGCTCTTTGAATAATATGATCTTTAGTTTTGCTATAATTACTTGAGCGACCTATTGATTGGATTGCATTGTGCAAATCTGTTACATTTTCAATTGGAAAAGAACCGTCTGGCATAGCATGACCTTTGTCTGCTAACTCTTTACGCTTTTCATCTGAAAACTCTCTTTTTTGTACAAAATCCATTATTTTGACCCGATTTCTGTCGTTGTGATGTTTCCTCCAGCATATCGTGGAGTGGTCATTGAAACATCACTACCCGTGAAAGGGGATGCGACGTTGATTGTGCCTGGTGCGTTTACACCTAGATCAGTTTTAGCATCTGAAACTAGAGGAGCCTCTGGTCCTGCTTGCTCTGAAGCTGTTGCTGGTGTTGATGGTTGCTGTACGCCACCTTCTTTACCTTGTTGCATGTTATCCATATTTAAATCACCACCTTATTAGATTGTTGTGTTAAAAACTTTCTGCATCAATATCATCTATATCAAAGCCAGATTGCATCAATGCAATTTTTCCTGCTTCCGATATATCAAATTGAGCATTCAAGTTTTCATCATATACTACATCAAGTAATCCTTCTTGAAATAAATCAAGTAAAATTTGATCTAAATCATCTTTCATAGCTTGATGCAATTCTGGCATTACTTCTTCCAAAATTTCCATGTCAAACTTGTAAATTGGTTCACCTTCATCATCATAACCATCAAACATTGCAGCACCCTCTGCCATCAGGTATTGCATTATTTCAAGATGATCTTCATTTGAAGGATCGTAGTCCATTTTACACTTCCTCATATACTATTATACATGATTATTAATATTTTTAATATTTGTTTTTCTTATATACGACACGGGTCTTTCATGACCCAAATTTCTTCCTCTATATGTATCTGTTAGTGCATGACAGTTTGGGCATAAAACCTCTAAATTATCAGGATTGTGATTTGTTCCGTCTCCACGACAGGGGTTGAACCTGCATGTATCCGTTAGCCTTTCAAGTGGGTAGAAACCACAGGGCATACGTGGAGTTAGCACCCCTTCCAAGATTTGAACTCGGACAAACTGCTTTGGAGACAGTCGTGCTACCATTACACCAAAGAGGCTTAGTGTCCCCAGCAAGATTTGAACTTGCGACATTTCGGTTAAAAGCCGAAAGCTCTACCGCTGAGCTATAGGGACAAATTAAAAAGGTCTTCATTTTGAAGGCCCTTATAATTTTTTAATTCTTATTATATTTACATTATAGTGGGCTTCAAGGTACTTGTCAATTGCCATTGCCAGAATCTATGTTGTTCTTGTCTTCCCGCAATAAAATTACAAATTCCTTGATAATCTAATTCATTAGAAATATCATAAACTTTTTTAAGTTGTGCCATTACTACATTATTAGAGTTTATTAGTTCTTGCAACATTTGTCTAGCATTCAAATCTTCTGAATCATTAATTTCAAATTCAGGACTTGTTGACATCCATGACTTTAATCCAAATGGTGCTTTTGCACCTAATTTGCGAATATTTTCTGCAATAGGATCAATAGACTCATATACATCTTCATAGATCTTTAAAAAGAACTTATGGTATTGTGGAAAATTTGCTCCTTCCACATTCCAATGATACCCGTGAGTTTGAGCATACATTTTTACTACCATTGATTTAAGAATTTTTAATTCTTGTACGAGATCTTCGTGTTCTGCCATTTTTATTTTCCTTTGAGTCATTTAAGTGTTTAAGCATTTCAGCTAAAATTTCTTCATCTTGTTTTTCTGGATCATTTGCTGTGTACAAAGCATGTAAAGTTTTTTTGTCTTCCATCCTCTGACTACCCTCACCAATCATAATTAAAATCATAGCAAATGGTATAAGTAATCCTGTTGGAAACTTGGGCCAATATTTCATAGCATTTAAACTAATTGCAGAAACATAACCAGCGATCCTTGCTGGATATTTCTGAATATAATATGCTAAATTAGACCAAACTTTATTCATATATCTAATTATACATTATTTTTTTATAATGGCAACGCCCATTTCTGGGCGTTGCTTTTATTATACCTTATTTGATAGCAATATGTCTAGGTTGTTCTTCTTTTGGAACTTCTCTAACAAGTTTAACAGTTAGAATACCATCCTCAAATAAAGCTGATCGTACTTCAACATATTCTGCCAAAGCAAATGCACGAGAAAATGAACGAGTTGCAATACCCTTATGGACATACTTTTTATCTTCATCTTCTTCAATCTTACCTTCAATGATAAGTGCATTTTTTTCTTGTGTTACTTCAATGTCTTTCTTGGAAAACCCCGCAACTGCAAATTCAATAAGGAATGTATCATCATCCTCTTTAATTACATTGTATGGGGGAAAATTGCCAGAATTTTTAACAATTCTTTCACCAATTTTTTCTAGGTCTTTAATTTGCTGATCCCATCCAATAAAATTATTGGAAATATTTGATCCGCCATATGTTGTATATATTGCTGGTACTGATTGCCAAGTTTTATCTGTTACTGTAATTCCAGTTCCATATGAACTATTTGAAACAGAATACATTGCAATACCATTTGTTGTTAGATGTGTCATTTTAACTTTGCTCCTTTCAAAAGCGAGTTAGTGTAATTTTTAGATTCCCGAAGGCAATCTATTTTGTAGACAACCTGCCCGCCAGTAGCAGGCAGGTATTTACTTTTATATTATATCATAAAAGCAACCCCTCTGGTGCGGATTTTAAGAGCCGTGAGGGGTGTTATTAACTTTATTATATCAGATTACTGATTACTGCGACCTTTTGGATCGCTATGGTTTCCATAACCTACAGACTGTTTTCCATCATTTTGTGGAGGAGAATTATAAGTTGATTTCCAACCAGCATCACCATTCTGAAGACCCATAACTGGACCAAATGAACCATTCCAGAAACTAAATGCTCCAATGCCTTCTTGTTTATTCTGATTAACTTGTCCAGATGCATCATCTTTTTTTACTGGAATGCAATTAGGAACTGTCTTGCCATTTTCATCTTCTTTTGTTCCAGCATATGCATAACCGTCCCAACATGGTCCTTGACCTTTGCTCATGCAATACATACATTTTTCTGTATCTGAGATATAATGATGATCATTACCTAAATCATCACATCCACATGTCATGCATTTACGGACATAATTCTTTTCTAATTTTACAGGGGCAAATACACCATCCCATGATGCTTCACCTTTTTCTACTTTATTTGCTCTTTCTACAATATCACGAGACCAAGAATATCCTGCATCCCCGCCCCATGCATACCACATTACCTTACCATGTGATGGCTTATCCCATTCTTTACCCTGCTTATCAACTTCATGGCGGGAAAAGAAAGAATACATACGCTTAACAGTATCAAGAGATAATGACTCACCATTTACAATTTGATGTGCACGAGTCCAACCTACGTTGGTTCCTGCTCCATTTGCCTTACCTTCTTCTTTCCATTTAATAGCTTTTGCTGCTGCTGATTTCATTCCTGAAGTTGGCTTATATCCACCTTCTGCTTTTACAACTGGTTCTGTCACTGCTAATGCCTCCAATGCTGCTTTTGCATCTTCTTCTTTAAAGAAACAACCTATTGATTGTCCTGATCCTACTTTAATCACTGACCAACCATGTTGGCAATCTGGTGTATTGAATTCAATTTTCCAACCAACTCCACCGCTTATGCGACCAGAATTAACTGATGAATCTCCTGCAATTGTTCCACGCTCTTTTTTAATACTAGCATCTGGAACATTTGCATACAGTGCTCCAAGTTGTGCTTGTGCTTGTGCTTTGGACGGGTGTGTTCCCACAACCCGTCCTGTTGCATCTACAACAACTTTAAATTTATTACCTTCACGTTCAATATGATATGGCATATTTTCCCTATCCTACGTTATAAATTGTTAGATTCGCACTTGGTGATGCTGGTCTTGTTGGATTTGTTCCTGCTGCTGTAGCCAATAATGACATTCCCGCTGCACCTGACCACCAATGAAATTGAATATAATCTCCTGCATTAACAATAATTGGTGATTCAATATTTGCCAATACCTGTGAACCTTGAGCACTTGTAGTTGTAAATGTAAAAGAAGATGATGGGACCTGTACACCATTTTTAGAAAACCAAGTTGTAATATTGTAATTAGATGCTCCACCAGTAAAGTTAAATTGACCTAAAAAGTTAAGGTTGTATGTCCCTGGAACTTGAAAAGTAATTTTTGTGGCATCAGTACCGCTAATTGACATACCTTTTGAAAGATTTGTTGTGTCCCAAGTTATAACGTTATCTGATGTTGTACCACCAGATGGCATACTTGTTGAAAGTGCAAAGTTTCCGTAATAAAGAATTTGAGCGGGAACTGTTGAAACTTTAATGCTCATATTAAACCTCTGCCGCTAATACTGCGACGTTTGGAGTTCCAGATGCTGCAATTGCGTAAAGTTGATCGGAAGCAAGTAAATCTATTGTATATGTTTGACCTGCTAAAAGAGCAAAGCCGTAAGATGATGTAGTAACTGAAGATGACCCTAAATATACAATAATTGCTGGGTCTAAATTTTGTACAGAAATTGAAGCTTTGCTTTCATACGCAACTTCATTTGCTAACGGAATACTTACTAATGTTGGTGTAGTAGCATTAAGAGCCACTATTTGATGTGCTATTGCCATTATTTTCTCCTTGTTTATTGCCTGTATTAATTATATCACTAATCTTAATATTCTTAGGTTTATTTGAGACTACCTCTGCTGCTGGTAAAGTACCCGTTTTTCTAAATCGGAGGGACTCCCAAAGAGCATGTGGCAATGTATGAATTCCATAATGTGTTCTATGATGATTTGTGCATAATACTTCTAGATTTCCTGGACTTTCCAACCATTGTTGAAATTCATCATCATCTGTAAAATGTAAGCCAAAATATTGTTCTACTTTAGTTTTATCAGCATTTGGCAATTGACTAAATTCAACATGTGTGTGATGTAATTCCATTTGTCCACCACATAGATCATCACTAATAGCACATTTCCAAAGTCCCAGCTTTTTAATTTTCTTTTTAGCTGCGATGAAATATTTATAATTTGGATCTTTTTCTCGTGGATCATGTTCTGGAATATGTGCCAGAATTGAAAAAGTCATATTTACATCATGGGCATCTGTCATAATAGTTTAATTATACCTTAAAATTAATTTATTTAGCACTTTGTTTCCAATAGTCAAGCACTTTATTCCTCATAACAAGTTGTCTTTCTTCATATTCTGGATTTATATCTGATTTAATTGATCTTTCATCAATTACAAAAAGTCCCGCAGCATAAACTTCACCTTCATTATATAAAAAATGATCTGCAACACAATAATCAGGAAAACTATATTTATTATTTATAATAAATTTATTTAACATTTTTTCAGCATGATCTCTTTTAATTAAATAAGCTGCTGTTGATTGATCATTTTTTTGTCTTTTATGAAGATCCACTTTAAAATCATTATCCATATTGTATATAACCAACTGAAGGATATCAAAGTCAAAATCTATTTTTTTTATATATTGTTCCCAAGTTAAATTCCAATAATCAACAGTATCAAAACATAAATCGTCTTCAGCTATTATTGCATATTCAAAATCACTAGTTTTAAGCCAGTGCTCTATAGCTTTAAAATGTGAAAGTGTGCAAGCAAGTTCACTATTTTTTATTAAAATTTTATTATTAACCATATTTTCAAGATTATCTTTTTGATAATCAATAGCATTTATAAAAACATACCTTTGAATTCCATATTTTAAAAGATTATCCAAAATATGAGAACGACGATCTGATCTTCTTTGTAAATTAATTATATAAATAGGTGGTAAATTATCTAATTTATTCATTATAGATTAATTATATATTATTTGTGCTGTATCTTGGAATTGAACCAAGCATGTTATAAAACGGAGGATTTACAGTCCCCTGCCCCACCTTGGGACCTATACAGCTTGGCGGAAAAAGTAGGATTTGAACCTACGGTAGAAACATAATTTCTACGGGGGATTAGCAATCCCCTGCAATAGACCACTCTGCCATTTTTCCAATAAGGGGGTTACACACAATTCCCGCCTGCGAGAATGGTCTGCCCTATCTCTACATCAACGTGAACACACACAGGGTATATATGTAACTATAATCATCCTAAGATGTGGTGTGTAACCCTTGCGATTCCAACGGGACTTGAACCCGTAACCTCTGCCGTGACAGGGCAGTGATCTAACCAATTGATCTATGGAACCTTGGTGGAGCAAGTAGGACTTGAACCTACGACGACCCGATTATGAGTCGGGGGCTCTAACCAACTGAGCTATTGCTCCATTGTTATTAGACGTAATCTTCGTCTTTGATTCTATCCTGAATTAATTTGCTTCTTTCATCAACAATCTCATAAGCAAAATCTTTTAATGCTTCTTCATGCTTAGCATAGTGATGACCGCAGAACATTAGTTCTCCTGAAACACCTTTTAACCAAACAAGTGCTTCTGCAGAACATGAGTCACAACGATTAATTGGACCAAGTACATATTCTTTTTTAACAACTTCAACTGATTCTTCTGCTGTCATATTCATATTATACTCTTTCTGTTAGTTGGTTAATAATTTCTAGCTCCCCGACCTGGTAACGATCCAAGCTCTTACGATTAACAGTCGTAGGTTTTGCCAATAAACTATCGGGGACTACTTCATTATTCTACACTATTGCCTTTACTTTTGTCAATCATTTTCAATAAATCTTCTGGACTATCAATCATTCTGCGTTGTGCTTCAAATTTACCTAATTCAAGTAATTCTTGTGCAATTGTAAACATCATATCCTGCATACCTGCTGCATATTTTCTGTCTGATGGATGCACATTATTAATTTCTCTTTTAATATTAATTGATGCAGTTGTGAAATATTCACAAAGTTGCGTTAAACTAATATAAATATCATCTTCATTTTCAATTGTAGATAGTGTGCCATCTGCTAACATTTATTATCCTTTGTTTGTTGTAATTGACATTCTACTAGAGTAGTCTGAAATTGTCAACTATATCTTTGTATTCACTATCATCATCATCAAAGAAATCTCTTAAATCTGTGGGCATTACCCGCTTTTCTGGTAACTTAATAGTATTTTTCATTCTTGAATCTGATTCTTTTTTTAATTGTGCAAGTTCATCTGCAAATACCCCAGAATAACTATACACTTCTACTTCTCTATCTCTATCTGGTGGAGTTAATGCTATGGAATTATATACTGCCCCGCAAACCGCATCAGATAAGTCTTTAGAACCTTTTCTTGGATGATCTACCTTATCTTTAATAATACGCAATTGAAGTAATTCATCAATCAATAATTGAATTTTTGGACCATGTAATCTTTCTTCAGTTAAAGTAAGAGACATATCCTCATAGTGTTTTTTAGCAACAGACAAAATTTCTGTCTTAATACCATTAACACCAAGTTGTTGCATCATATCATGTGAATTCCAACGGTCAAATGTAACCAATTTAAGATTGAAATTTCTTTCACGAATAGATAAAATATATTCTTTTACTTCTGTAAAGTCAACTGATTTTGATGCAGTTGGAGTCCAATATCTTACTGCATCTACTATAACTCTAGGTGCTGCTTGTTTATAATTTTCACCAATTTTCATTGTCACCCAGCCATCAACATGTGCTAAAGCTACTGCACAATGGTCATGCTTTTGAGCCAAGTCCACATGCATAAAATATGTTTTATCTGGATCAGGTTTAAATGTATCATCAAATCTTCCATATTCATCTACATTTAATTTATGATTACTAAATGCTTTTTCAATTACAGCACGATTTTTAAAGAAAGCATCTGTAGCATCTGGTGGCATACATGCAAAACGCATTAATGCATCTGTAGGATCTGTATAAAATGCTTCTGTAAAATCTTCAATTCTTCTTGTGGGATTAACTTCCCACGTTGGTCTTTTTAATGCAAATATTTTTGGCATCTTATATGAGACAATATGATCTTCTTCCCACTCAACTTCAAATTCATTACCAGTCGTTCCATCAGGCAAATCTGGATCTACTTTAAACTTATGATGTCTTAATACAACTTCTTTTTCTGCAATTGATTCATTATATCTTTGCTGAATATAGTCATTTTTAAAACGTGGGAATGAAAGTAAAACAAGTTTTCCAAAATCTGGAAAACGAGATGTAATAGATCCCTTATACATTTTATAAATAGATGATGCAGTCTTTGCATTTTGATGGCCTGATGTTGATTCCAATTCAAAGCCAGAAATTTCATCAAGAATAACAGCAATAACGTTATAACCTTCCCACGCCTCTGACTCTGAGTGACCTGAGTGAACTGTTACGCCTTTATCAAACTCAACCATATTTGCTTTAGCAATATATCTACCTTGGAACCAAGGTGACTTTTCAATACGCTGGTTAAAGCCTTTAAAGAAAACTCGGTTTGCCTGAACAGCGTTGATAGCAATGTTAATAATATCAATAGCATCTCCTGGTGGTTTACCATAATACTTTGCTGGATCTTTCAAGCATAGAAGCATATGTACCATATAAGAACAAGCAATAGTAGATGTATAGTCTTTTCCAGAACCTTTGCCAAGTTGAAGAATAACTTCATTACATGTTTGTTTAAATATTTTTTCGCCTTCAACTTCACCATAAATTTTAAGTAATGTTTCACGTTTATAGATTTGAGTTGATGCTTTAATCATTGTATACTGTAATTCAGATAATGGTGGTAAGCCAAGATACTCTTTCTTTGTAACAAAATCTTCTAAAGAGGCTGGAGTTTCATCAAACTCATCCCCGCTTAATGCATCTAAAAATACATTAAAATCATTCATCTATTACAACAGCCTCAACTTGTCCAGTTACTTCTTGAAGTCTTTTTGCTACTTCCCATTTACAATGATCACATGATGATGTTACATCTCTAAGAATAGATACAAGAACTTCTTGTTTTCTTTCTGATTCTAATATTTGATCTGCCATATCATTATTTTCCAAGACTCCCGCCTTGTTCAACATATCAATACGTTTAGCTTCAATATCAGCAATTAACTTAAGAGATTGTGCTTTAACATTAAGTGCATCTTGAACATCTGCTTGCTCTACTGTACGCCAAGCTTCTTTTATCAACATGCTATAATGCTCATCTGCTCCTGCCAGTGCTTCTTTTGCACGTGCCTTAATAGCACTATTATCTTGAACAAATTCTTTCCAAGTTTTAATATGGTTATCAACTTGAACACGAGTTAACTCAAGAGAACGGGCAATCTGTGAAGGAGTACTACCTTTAAGTAGCTCTTCAATAACTTTATTCATCTGGTCAAATTGACCAGCAACTTCTACTTCGCCCATGTTAGCCACCTGTACTGTAGTATCCTCCGCCTTTAAATTGTATAGCTGGAGTGCCAAAAACTTTTGACATAGCATATCCACATTTAGGGCAGGGGGGAATTAATTCTTTTTCAGTAATTCCTCTATTAACCTCTACTGATTCATCACATTCTATACAAGCATATCCGTAAGTTGGCATACTTAATTATACCTCTTTCTCTTTATCATTGTCAATTGCAATTTTAAGTAAGATTAAATAACCAATCAAATCATCAACATCATTGTCTCCCGCATATCCTTGGTTATTTTTTACTCTATTTAACTTATCATCAATTCTTACTTTTAACTGTTCAATATTATCAGATTGTGCAAATATTCTATTTGGAGATAAAGCTGAATCTCCATAGGATATATTTTTATCTATTAATAGATGTGCAATCTCATGGCATGCATCCCAAATTTTTTTACCAGATGGTGCTCCAATTGAATGCATCAATAAATCTGTACAATCAAAATGATCTGTATCTTTATATACTGGTCTAAGCATTTCTACTACCTTTTGTTAAGGGATCTTCAATCCATTTTACATAACCTGTGTTCCAATTTTGACTACCATATAGATGTTTAACTGCTTCATAATGGAATATTCTCCATTCACTTCCAGCATAACAATAAAATTTATTAATTACTGCTGAATAACTTAAATTAAAATCAGACATATCAAGAACTAATCCTTGTGTATTATCTTGTATCTGTGCTCTACCGTAAGGATCATTATTTGGAATTTCAAGATGATTACATATAGCCGAAGTCCACATTCCTGGACCTGTCAAATAATGTACAAAATGTGGCATTGTGTAATCAGCATTTTTTAATCTTTCAACCATCAGATCAATTACTGTTTTTAATATTGGATGTCCTGCACTTGCAGCAAATGTCCATTGACAAAAATGATCTTGATGCTCTGGACATACTATAAAATCTTTACCTTCTTTAATCCAAGTATCAATTGGCTTAAGGCATAGTGTGTCAAGATCTGCATAAATCCCGCCATACTTATACACAACAAGATAACGCCACATATCTCCACGCATCACACCTACAGGCACATTGATAAATAATTGATGCATTTCATCACCATATTCATCCTTAACAAATTTTGCAGCTTCATCATCATCCATATATCTATACTCATAATCTGGATTTTTAGCTTTCCATGTTTCTGATGCTTCATACATGTATGACTCAAGAGACAAACGTGGATCCTTATAAGTTTGCCAAATAATTTTAGGAATCAATTTTCATTATCTTTCTTTCTTGGTTTTGAAAAGTTGTCTCAGTTGGAGATCCTGAAACTGCACTTTTTACTTCTGGTTTAATTGAATAAGAGTTAAATATATGTTTTTGTCTAAAAAAGAACCAATCTAGAGGCAAATTTACACCATTAGAAACGATATTTAATGCTTTTTCAGCACCTTGTCTGCTTAAAACATAGCATAACATCCAATGATCTTGATATACTTTACAAATATTTTTTTTACCTATTTCTAAATGACTGCCGTATTTATGAAATTGTCCTGAAGGTACTGCAAAAAAGAAAGCATCCCAGTTTGGGGGTAACTCTTCCATATATTCTTTCAATAATGGTATAAAGTTTTCTTCAAACAAAATATCATCTTCCATAAGAATAGCATAATCAGATTGTGTTGTCAAGAACTTTTTCCATGCTAAAAAGTTACTAGCCCATACTCCAATTTCACCATAACGCCATCCCTGTATATTATCAAGATTATAACCATTTAAATTAAGATTAAAATCGGGATTATTTTTAACAAATTCATTAAGCTCTTCATCATTTGAGATTTTGATAGATTTTGAATTTAATTCCTGTGAGTAATTATTTAAATAGCTATTTATATTATTAAAATATTCTTCACGCTCTACAGCATCTTTTAAATGAAATATCTTATGACTTAATATCATTATTAAACCTCGCTATAAAAACGCCTGTCACATCAAATTCTTTGTATTCAGTTATATTGCTAAATGTATCAAGAACCTCTTGAGTTGTCCAATCGTCTTTAACATGTTCTTCATATGGATTACCATGCTCATGTCCTTGTGGATAATGAACAATTGGAATTGATATAATAGCTGATCCCGCAGTTTTTGAAACATTATCCCATAATTTGACAGCATCTTCTTTGGTCATATGCTCCATGATATCTCCAAAAATAACAAGATCATAAGAAAATTCTTTAAATAATCTAACATCTTTGTTCCATACAATATTGTATTTTGATTCAAGATTAAACTCTTTTATATAAGGTTCCCAAATTTCTACTGCTTCTACAGAAACATCATTTTCCAAATTATTTTTTATAATATCTAGATACACTCCAGCACCTGCACCTACGTCAAGCACTGTTTTTGGATTAATTTCTTTTATTTTTTCTGTAGTCCAAGGTTTATTATCTGGATCTGAATAAGGCATTACTTAGTCCACTTTCTAGGTTTTTTAATTAAATCAAACTTTTCTAATGCTCTTTGAATTGTCATATGAGTGCATCTAGCTTCCATAGCCATTTGAAGAACAGTTTTCTTCTCAACTACATATCTTTTATACATCCAGTCTTTACTTTCCCAAAGCTTTGTACTTTTAGCCATTATACCTCCTCACACAATTTCATTTACTGCATACCACGCTATCCCCGCCGAATCAGCGACGTTATCATTTTCAGTGTTAATTCCAAGTGTTGAAACAAAGTTAATTGTCCTAGATTTTCTAATTTCTCTGATTTTTCCTTTGTACCAATTTTCAGATTTTCCTGGAAATTCATCTTTAACCGCCTGTTTTTCTGCCTTAGTAAAATTTTTATTACCAAGATATGATTGCCATGTAATAGGATGAACTTCAACTACTTCTACATTATCACTTAGTAACTCTCCCATTATAGCACCAAAAACGTATGCCATCTTCATCCCTGTATGTACAGATCTAACTGAAATTGCTGCCTCTATTACAACAAAATCATAGTCTAATGACTGTTTAAATGATTTTACTTTTTTCTTTGCATCAAGAATTCTCTCATAAACATCTGATCCGTCAAACACAATTTCTCCCCATTTTATTGGAGTTTTATCATCCATTAGGCAAAAAGCTATACTATTTGTACTAGCATCTATACCAAGAACTTTATTTGCACGAGGTTTTGCAAGTTTAGCCAGAGACACGTCTCACCATTTCCAATAATGCTTTACGTTCTTTTTCTTTTTCAGAACCAATACATTTATTACATATATCTTCATCTTGATATCTACTTAAAATTACATTACAACCTTTAGTTTTACAGATCCTTTTTTTGCCAGCCAACCTGTCTTTTTTATCATAATAAGCTTTTTTAAGCTTTTGATTTGTTGCAATCCTGCAACACTCATCTGAACAATATTTTTGATTGTGGGTTTTTGGTTCAAATTCATTATTACATTCTTCGTAAGCACATTTCATTTTTCAAGTACCAGCGGTTCTATGTAGACTTCTCCGAGATCCTTCTTGTCTTCCCAGCAAACTTTCTTTACGGGGCAACCCTTACAAGCCCATTGTGATTTTGTAAATGTACGCTCTGGAAGAGTTCCTGCTTCATATGCAGCATAAACTTTACGCATCCAATTCCAAACACCATCAATCAACTCTTTGTTTCTTTCATCCATATTAATAGGAATAACTAGAAAACTGTTATCATTCTTATTCTCATAAAAGAAAAATCCTTGTTCAGCTCCACGAATTTTCATATAATGTAAAAGTTGAATTTTATGATATGGCAAACCTTGCATTTCTGCTTGTCTAATATCAAAAATCTCTTGTTTAGCAGACTTTACTTCACCAATTACTTCTTTTCCATCCCATTCAATAATAGTATCTGCAAAACCTCTAATTGGTGGATCATCGTGGGTAATTTCAACTTCATTTGCTTTGAATACTGGCGTTTTAGCGAAATTTTTCTGAATTCTATCATGCACATACGTACCATTATCCATGTTAACGACACCCATAGCATCGGTTTCATTTTCAAACTCAGCCCCAGTAAAAGCAATGAACCAATATCTAGGACAGTTACCATTACCGTAACCAACACTGCTAGGAGCAAAAGTTTTCTTTTGAGTAAATTCATTTGGTCTCTTTCCAGTTAAAACTGCTTCTTCATACATTTTGGCAAATGCATTTGGGTCAAACCCAGATGGATTTGACATTTTTTGAAATTTTAAATTTGCTATTAAATCTCTACCCATTTATGCCCCATATCTAGCTGAATACTTTAGGGCATCAACTAATCTATTAATTGCTTCTTCTGCTGTGTAATATACATTTTTCTTTTTTGCATTTTCCCCACCTTTTTCAAAGGTGGTGTAGTAGCGTGACATTATTGCAAATTTAGCAGACAAAGCCTGCATCTTAACAATAAGATCAGGAGCTTTTGTAGATGGCACATCAGGCTTGGCAATTAATTTAATAATTAAATCAAGAGCATAATCAAGATCTGCATCATTCATGTATGATTTCATGTCATTGAATTCTGTAAGTTCACTTATAAGATCAATAATTGGTTTATCTGTCATTCTAAAATCCTAACGCAAAATTGACAAGGGTCTCCACCTTCATTCCATTCTTTATCTTCTTCTTCACTAATAATTGGTGGCCCATCATGTGTGTTGCAAAACATATCACTAATCCAACCACGCTCAACACCATTATTAAACCAAATTAAAAATTCATTTTGATCTTCTTCATTGATCATTACTTTTCTTCCAACACTCTACCATCTGCTCAAATAAAACCCATTCAATTACAGCCAACCTTGTTTTCGTGCCTTCTCCACCAAGGATAAGTTTAAGGACTGGATACTTTTCACGTGAGACCTTAAAAGTATCAGTACATATTTTTGCCCAAATTTCTTTACTAATGGATATTGACTTTGAGTACTCTTTATAATCAACGACAAAATCATGCCAAACCGCATCACCTTTTTGGTAATCGCCCCGACCAGAGTTCTTTTGAGCTTTTGCACCGTCACGCTTAACTTCTCCACGTTCACTCATATTACCACGCTAGAATCATGACCTTGGCTGCATACCCAATGTATCCTGCTATTAACTCTATCAACATAACCTTCATATACAATTTCATTACATTCTAAATTTTGACATCTAAATGAACCACTTGCTGGCTCTGAGATATTAATTGTTTTTTTATCAGTGCTATCTTTAACTTTGTTTAAGAATTTTTCAAGACTTGTCATAAATTTCCTCTATAATCTCTTTTGCCAACCCTGGGTTATCCCTTAAATACTCTAAAGCTTTATTACGTCCTTGGAATCTTTCTTCTTTAATTGTATACCAAGCCCCACCCTTTTGTACAATACCCATCATTTCAGCAACATCTAAGATTTCTCCAACGGAATCAACTCCCACTTGTTCCCCTTGGAAATAGAAGTCATAACTGCCTGATAAACCCATTGGTCCCGTTTTATTGTAATCAATGATCCAATTAACTGGCCTTCCAACTTTTTGTTCAATAATTTTGTCACCAACTTGGATTCCAGACTTAATCGCATTCGCATCAGCCTCTGAAGCCCAGAGTTTGATAACGGTACTGGAGAAAAATTTAACCGCCATTCCTCCTGTTGGGATATGGGAAGCATGCATAGACCCAAATTGATTTCTCTGTTGAGAAATAAGAACGAGTAGCGTACTTTTGTTTGCATAATTAAGCATTTTGACTGCATGTGTCATATCCTTTGCTTCTGCACCAATTTGCTTAGTGTCTTCTAACTTCTTTAAATCTGAACTATCTTTTTCAAAATAGATTGCGGGGAGTAGTGCTGAGATAGAATCTACAACGATAATATCTACTCCCGCTTCCATTAATTGTTGTGCCACATCAACCATATCATTAATAGATTTAGCAGGTGAATAAATAAGAGATTCTGAATCTACACCCAATCTGGCAGCCCATGCAGGATCATAAGATGCTTCTGCATCAATCCAAGCACATGTTTTTCCAGCTTTTTGTGCTTCGCCAATCATCTGTAAACAAAAAGAAGATTTACCAGCAGATTTATTTCCCCAAATTAAAACTTGACGACCAAAACCCAGACCGCCCTTTAATGCCATTGTTAAACCAATACTAGGTGTCTTTTGTTTTTCTACGTTTACTGTTGTTGCCAGTTGTAGTCTTGACCTTGTTTTTGGATCCAGCTTTGCTAGAATCTCTTCCGTTATCATGCATACTCTTCTCTAATTCAATTGCCAGTTCTTTAATTTGTTCATTACGACTGGTTGCTAAAAAATCTATAATGCTATAGATTGCTTTTTCATCTTCTGCTCTAATCACTAACAGAAATTCGTTTTCCGTACCTTTGAGCACATAAGATTGAGCCATATATTTATATTATACAGCATTTACTCTGATTCTGTATTAGTTTCCTCATCAGAATCTGTATCAACAGGTGCATCAACTACTGCTGGCTGGTCAGCCAAAGCAAATGTTAGTGCCTTTGTTTCTGGATCTTGATTTACAGAAATATTCTTTGAAGAATAGTCTGTCATTAGTGATTCAAGAGATACCTCTACTGAACCAATCGTATTTAAAATTGCTGCACAAATTTGTTCAATTGAAATTTGAACATCTTGGTTTGATGGTTGATCTGTTGTTTCTGTTACTTCTTCATTAGTCATTAACTAATCTCCTTTACGTATGTTGTTCCGTCTTCCATTTCTGCAATTGCTGGGTCGCAAATCTTTCCAGCCTGCATTTTACCCAAAGCTTTTGTATATAACTTTGGGAAAACTATAACTCGCTCTAATTTTTTATCTGCATCAGATAAAATAATATGAGCCATCATTTTATTTGCTTTAGTCTTATAGTGTGTAAAATCTAAAACAAGTCTTTTTCCGCTATCAATTTTTAATTTATCTCTATATAACCATTGTACAAAAGGATCATCTATTTTGTCAACTACATCATTAATTGTTACATACTTATGAATACGATTATCTCCTACCAAAAAGAAATACATCATTCCCGCTTCAATTTCTGTATTAACAGAATGAAAAATACCTACTGAGCCTGTATCATCTACAAGCTCTACTCTTGACCAAGTAGGTCCCTTTTTAATAGATTTAACCATAGCCAATAAAACAAAACATCCTTCTTCAAGAAAATCCTGCAATGGATTAACTTGAGCTTTGATCTTAGGACTAAGTTTACCTGTATCAAATTTAGGTATACCTAAATACTCATACAAGTTTTCATTTTCATTTCCTTTTCTGGCGTTATCTGAAAATGCTGCTGCACCAATCATATTGAGTGCATCAGTTGTTCTCTTATTAATACCCAAAATTTTATCACCTTTGCTACCCTTTGACTTTGTTTTTTCAACAAAATCTTCATAGCTTTTAAATGGTCTATTATTAATAATCTTTGAGCCAAGTTTATCTGAAATAAACTTAATATTAGATAGTCCAAATCTAATTGAATTACCCTGAATACTAAAATCAATATCAGATTCATTCACATGTGGCAACAAAACCTTAATTCCTAAACGCTTAGCTTCTAGCAAGTAATCTGTTCTAGCATCCTTATCTTTTTCATTTTTAAGAATAGCAAACATAAATTCAAGTGGATAATAGAACTTTAGCCAAGCAGTATAATAACTGAGCATAGAATAAGCAATAGCGTGAGAACGGTTAAAAGAGTACCCAGCGTGTGCTTCAAAATCATGCCATAGCTTTTCAGCATCTTCTTTTGTAATGTGCTTACAAGCTCCTGTAATAAATTTTTCTCTATACTGATCAAATTCACTTGCATCTTTTTTCTTACCAATAATTTTTCTTACCTTATCAGCATCTGCCCATGACATCCCGCCCAAATATACACAAGCCTGCATAACTTGTTCCTGATAAATAATTACACCATATGTACGCTCTGTAAATTGATGCATAATAGGATGAGCATAAGTAACCATCTCTTCACCTTTTTTACGACGAATATAAGCCCCACCAACGGTGTTCATAGCACCTGGACGTACCAAAGCATTTGATGCTGCTAAATCCTCAAACGTACTTACACCCATTTTCATCAATAGGTTTGTATATGGCGTTGCTTCTGCCTGAAATACACCTTTTGTAAATCCATTTGATAGCATGCTAAAAACTTTTGGATCATCAAGTGCAACATTTTTAAGGTCTATATTTTCTTTTTTAATACTTTTAATTGTTTTTAAAGTATCATCAATAACTGAAAGTGTTTTCAATCCAAGTACGTCAAGTTTAATTAATCCCAAATCTGCTGTTTGTTCCATATCATACGCAACAACTGGTATGCGACCAGACACTGATTCACTTGGATCTTTACGAGTCTCAATTGGAACATACTTGCTAATGTCGTCCTTAGCAACAACAACACCTGAAGCATGCATTCCATTTCCACGAATTTTTCCACGAAGCATTGAAGCATATTTAGTGACTTCAGGATACTTCTTTCTAAATTCTTCAGTGCTTGGAGATGACTCATACTCATCAAATGTTTCAACACCTTTAAGTGCTTTATCTACTTCTCCAAGTGGAACAAGGAATGATCTAGCAACGTCACGAATAACACCCTTATCTTTAAAATACTGATAGGTTGAAATAGATGCAACATGCTTAAATTTTTTCTTTAAATATTCTTTAACTTCTCCACGACGAGTGTCTTGAAAGTCACAGTCAATATCGGGCCAGTCTGCTCTTTCTTGATTAATAAATCGGAAGAACAATAAATCATATTTAACTGGGTCTACAGTTGTAATGCCCAGCAAATAACATATTAAAGATCCTGCTGCAGATCCACGTCCAGGTCCAACAAGTATCTCATTCTGTTTCGCCCAATTAACCATATCACTAACAACGAGAAAATAACTAGCAAAATTTTTATCTTTGATGACTTGAAGCTCTTCTTTAAGTCTTTCTTTATATATTTGATCATTGATACCCATATCTAATAAGGATTGCTCACACATTTCTGTGAGTGTTTTTAATGCATTCTTTTTTGGTACTGGAAGTAAATCAAGGTTTTCATGAAAATCATATATCTCAATCTTATCTGAAATCTCTAGCGAAGACTTGTATATGTCTTCTCTGACAATCCCCGCTTTTTCAAAGTCTGATTTAATTTCAGCATAGGATTGAATATAAACGTTAATGTCAGCGAAAGAAATAGGGCGGTCGGGATAAATATGATCAAAGCGATCAATAATATTAGAGTGTGTACGACCACTTGCATAGTCTGCTTCTTTGTTTTGATTTGGCTTAGTAGAGATAATAAGGAGTAACTCCTCAAGATCCCGCTCTTCTTTTTTAGCAAAGTGACAATCTCCTGTAGCAACTGGCTTTACACTAAATTCATCTGCCAAATTAAGCAGACTTGTATTTAATGTCTCAGGATTATGTGCTTGAACTTCAATGTAAAAATCTTCGCCAAAACGCTCTTTAAATTGCTTAGTCAAATTTCTTGCAACTTCCATATCACCACGTTCAATAGCTTTTGAAATAAGACCGCCCATACACCCAGATAGAACAATTATACCTTCACTATATTCAAAAAGGACTTCAATATCAATACGAGGTTTACTATAAAAACCCTCTGTCCAAGCAATTTGTGAAAGTTTTTGTAAATTTTTTAATCCAATATCATTCTTTGCTAGGAGAATTATATGTGAATAAAGGGAGGTATTATCATCTCTTTTTGCCACTGCTCTTTTATCAAATCTATCTGTTTCTGAGATATATGCTTCCAGCCCTAAAATTGGTTTCATACCATGTTTTTTACATGCAATTTGCATATCACGCATCCCAGCCAATGTCCCGTGATTTGTTTGTGCTATTGCAAACTGGCCTTGCTCTTTGGCAGCAATAACCATTTCTTCAGGCTTATTTAAGCCATCCATAACACTATACATATCATGTACATGAAGATGAACAAAATTATTATTCAACTTTATTACCTTTCGTCAAATTACATTTCTCACAGACTGGAACTATATTCTTTATACTAATTTCTCCGCCATTAGATTTTGGAATTTTGTGGTGCAAATGCTCAAATTTTCCATCGCAATAATAACATTTAGAATCCATCTTTTTAATCTTTTTAACTAAACCATCTATTATTTCTCCACGATTTTCAACTTTTCTAACAAAGTTCTTTACTTTATAAACAACAATATCTTTATAATTTGTATCAAATTCACATTGACGACATACTCTGGTATACCTATCCTTAATTTTCTTAATTCTAGTGTTTGAATCACTAAACTTATGTTTTTTTGAATGACATAAATCAGATACTGTTTTTTTAGGATGCTCCTTTAGCCATGAAGAATAACTTTGCACTTTCCTGTTTTGTTTTCCATGTCTAAATTTCTTAACCATATTTTTTATATTTTCTTGCTGTGTCCCCAAAAATAAATGTTTTGGATTTACGCATGCTGGGTTATCACATTTATGCAAAACCTTTAGATTCTTATCAAATTCACCATACTTTAATATATAGGAGATCCTATGTGCTCTTGTAGTATCAAATTTTTTATTATGAATTCCATATCCGCAAGAATCCTTTGCTCCAATCCATAGCCAGCATGAGCTGGTCTTTTGAACTTTCTTCCAAAAGGATTCTGGAAAGATTAATGTATACTGATTTGCCATGTTTTTATTGTAGCAATAATGTGCCATGTTGTCAAATCAGTATACATACATCAGTTATTAATTACCACTCAACGGCGGATGAAGTTGAAACTTCTTTTTCACTTGATGAATCTGATGTTGTACCAAAATAAAATGCTTCTTGCTCTGCATAAGGTACATCACGAACTGCTGTCTTTTCAAGATCAAATAGCTCAAACTTATTAAAATCAATTGGCTCAGTTGTTGCTGTTGGCAAAGGAATTGCTGAATAACTTGTATCAGTTGCACCCTTACCTGTACGCTTTACTTTCCAAATAGTGTTTGTAATACTGCCTGTCTCTCCCGCCCATGCAATTACAGTTTCTGTAACAGCCTTTGGACCAAGACCTTGTGATAAAATTGCTACATATGGCTCTTTAACGCCATCATCTACAATCACATTAGCATAAAAACGCTTCTTACCGCCCCATTTAGACTTAGGGTCACGACGATGCATTTCGCATCCAAAGCAACGACCCTGATCTTCAATTGAACAAAGTGCCTTACGTTGATAATGCTCTGGATTTGTATGTTCTACTGCAATAAAAGCAGCACCTGCTTTTTCATTATAATTGGCTGAGTCTGGATCAATCTCTTGCATAAAACGAATTTTTACTGATTGACCGTCATTAATCTTTAACCAAGTTCCTTTTTGACCTTCACTGGAAAAGTCTGGCTTATCCATTTGTTGATTTAATGCATTTAGACCTTTGATGATTCCCATAATATATTCTCCTTAGTATAATGGACTTTATGTTGTCCTGTGTCTTTATTATAGCACTTTAGATATGCTTTGTCTACTACAAATTAGCAAATTCAAAGTGTGGAATTGCATTGTTTATACATTGCTTTATTTCTAAATCGGACATATCACCCACATCTTTTGCATTATGTGGATAAATAGCATCATAACTATACATAGCCCATAACACACTTTTATTTTTTAATTTACCAGCTATTGTCATGCCTAAAGACCGCCCAGCTTTATCATTATCAGTCATAATAATAACTGTAGATGCATATTTATTCAAATGATTAATGTTGGTATCTGATATGCTACCGCCTAAAGTTGCTACAGCATTTGGATACCCCGCCTGCCATAAACGAATAACATCAAAACTAGATTCAACTACAATTATAGTTCCACCCTCACGCTTTGCTCTATGCAAGTTAAACATAGTTTTATTGCGTGGAAGATTGGGACTATTCTTAAATGATTTCCCAGTAATTGATCTACCTATGACTCCAACAGGTATTCCATCTGGTGAGTGGAGGGGAACAGTTACCATTCCTTGTTTCTGTGAATATCCCAAATTAAAGTAATCAATAGCATCAGCATTAATGTGCCTATTACCATAATAATCTCTCGCTTCCTGAGTTAATCCTTCATGTAATGATTTTAATATATCACTTGAAAATTCTTCAAATTCTGGTTTATCATCAAGTAATTCTTTTAATTCTTCTTCAAGCATATCTGCTTCTGTCATCTTATTTGAAGATATAAATCTCATAGCTTCAAAGTCATTTCTATGCGTTAACTTTTTAACTAAATCTAGTACAGTTCCCGCCGAATTGCAGTTTTGATTATAGCAAACATACAAACCTTTTGAATAACTTACTGCAAATGCTGGAGAGTCTGTATTATGATGAAATGGGCATAAACAAAGAAAATCTGTTCCAGTTTGAGAAACTATTTCAACACCACAAGATTGCAAAATAGATCGGAGATCCGATTTAGTATATGCATCTTTCATTTTTTATCCTTTAGGTACTAAGCTCTGGCCAGAGAAACCTTCATATTTAAGAGCTTTGGTTTTACCCAAATATATCCCATACATTACAAGATTGAATGTGTAGTGATCTTTCTCTTCATTATATTTTACATTAAATTGTGGCTGCATGTCAAGGACAGGAATATAACCTTTGTCCCGCATTTGCTGAACCAAAAGTCTTTCATAATTCTCCCTTGAGCTTTGGAATTTAGCATCATCTTTAATAATACCGTTCATCCAAAAGTCATGTATTTTTCGTGGGTACATGATCACCAATCTTTCTTGATAATTATACCAAGATAGACTTTGATTACATAAAATTACATAGGTACATCATATAATTCTTTAACAATACCACGATTTAAATCCCAATCTAAATACATCCCAAATTCAGTGCCATGTCTATTTTTACGACTTACAATTTCCATTATGTTAGAATCGGGATTCTTGTGCACTGCAATAGCCATATCAGCATCGTATTCAATTGCCTTTGACCAAGCAACTTGATTTAACATTGGTGGTGAATCATGATCTGCTGTTTCTTCTGCAGTTGCTGCAGTAATATCAATAATAGGAATATTATTTCTCATAGCAAGCATTTTAAACTCACGAGAAATATTCATATTGCGTTCTGTAGGTGCTTTTGAATTATTTGAATCAGCAAACAATTGATGATAATCTAAAATTACTAAATCTGGTTTATGTTGATCAATCTTACCTTGAACTGTAGTAGGAGTCACTTGACCCGAGCCTTCATTTGATACAAGAATAAATCCATTTTTATCTAAGAACTTCTTTTTACCCCAATCATCAAATTGTGTTAAATCAATACTGCCTCTAGAAAAATCTGAAGATTTAAATAATCCAGAACCTAACATTGTGTAGATACGATCACGCATATTCTCTGGTGTCATTTCAAGAGATATGATCATAGGTTTAAAACCCTGTTCCCAAGCTTTACAGGCTAAATAAGAGGAAAACCAAGTCTTACCCTTGCCTGGCCAACCAATCATTACTATAAGGTGTCCTGGAGCCATACCAGTAGGGTATGCGTAGTCAATAGCTTTAAAACCTGTCTTAATCCCTGGACTACCGCCCATAGCATCAGAACGTGTACGAACAGCCTCAAAATGCTTTTCTGCTGCTTTATAATCAGTTAGGTCAACATCTCTAACATTTCCTGTCAATCTGCCAAGACCATTAAGCTCTGCTTGCATCTGCGACAATACTCTTGCGGAAGCTTCTGTTTTTAGACTCGCACCTGATGTAAGTAATAGGTTGCGTAATCTTGCAGCAAGATACTCATTCTTTAATTGATCCAAATAATATGCTGTCTCACCTTTAACCTTTGCAGGTTCAAAATCTTTAAATTTTTCAGTAAGTACTGTGATATCTGGAACAGATTTAAATTTAAGATAATAAGATTTTAGACCTTCCCAAACATCTCTGTGAGAAGTAAATACTTCATCAATATTATCAGCAAGAACTACAGATATGTCCTTGTTATTGCAAACTGATGTAATGACTGCTGATTCAGTGTTCATTATCTCTTTCTTCAACCATAGACTTTGTTTTAGCTCTAATTAATTCTCTTCTTGTTTTATCTTGCTCTGATTGTTGCAATGACAAATCAAGCTTTTCAAAATTATAAAAAAACCAAGATATTGGATTTCCATTATTCATGGACTTAAAGTAATATTCAAGTAATACTTTTGCTCTATCATAGCCTACACTATCTATAACATCTTGCATAGCCCACTTTTCACGATACTTATTTACCACTGCAGGTTTTTTGTAAGACTCTTTGTATAAAGAACAATAAAGTGAAACTAGACTATAAGCTAGTTTTGCTTCATCTTTTGTCATTTCTTACCTTTACCCTTACCCAATTCTTCTTCAATCTCACGAACTTTTTCCATTAACTTATCTTCAACAAACTTATAAACACGATCAGTTGCTTCATCAGTTGTCTCGCCAGATCTTTTAAAATCTTCTACGCCAATACCAATTCTCAAACTTTCATAATTACCCAAATTTTTAGTAAAGTGTAAATCAACTTTTACAACAGTTGAATTATTCATCTCTGTCATTCTGTGGCTCCTCTTTATCAGCCAAAGTAAACCCTGGCTTAAACTTTTTTGGTGTGCCTTCTGATAAATGCTGATACAACATCATAAGGCGATCTGCTATACCTATCATAGCATCAATATCCTCTTTTTGTACAGCCAGCTCCATTGTGAATTCTAACACTTTCAGTGCCTGATGAAGTACATGTTTTGACTCTTTATTTAATTTTTCATTTACCATTCTGGTTGTTTCCAAACTGGAACAAATTCTCCGTCATCATTCTTGACATACAAAATATTTTCTTGTTTCATCATAGCCTCTAATTCTGCTCTGGATGGCATATCACCTGGGGTAATCCCGCCATCAATTCTTGGTCTGCCCCTATGGACTGTTTTAAAAAAATCATGCATTTCTCTAATATCATCTTCACTCCAAAAATATTTTCCTGGAGTTTTATTGCCATTAAGAGAATACACTCTTTGTGGAAATTTTAAATCCCCTCTATATAAATGTAATTTAATCGTATCTTCATGTTTACCAATTAATTTTACAACTTCTTTGATGGAATAAGCGTGTTGTTTATTCTTATTGACATCCGCCAAATTATAAGCAACACGCTTTCCCAATTGGTAATCCCAAGCAATTAATAAGTTTTCTGCACGTGATCTTCTTAAAACTTTGTGAAGTTTTTTATTTAGATAGAAGTACCGTAATTGGACTGAAGCTCTTCTTCTATTTTTGCTATCCATGCACCAAACCTATTATCTCTTTTGATCATCCATCTTTTCCCACACATGATACAGTACAATTCAAGACGTAAGTTCTGGGAGTAAACTCGGTCTACAAAAACACGTCCTGTACATTTTTTACAAAATAACATTATTAAATTTTTTCTATATTTTTACTTCTTAGTGTCTGCTGCGATTGCTTTATTAGCATCTGCTACAACTGTTGTTGCTACAGATGTTAGTGCTGCAGTAGTTACTGCATCAAGATGCTCTTTCTTAGAAAGCTCTCCTATAACACCCTTTGGGTTAAACTTAGCAAGAACTGGACCAACTACACCAATTACAGCAGACCAAAGAACATGCTTAATTGAGTGATTTCCTGTCTGCCAAATTGCCACAGCTGATGCAGCAGTTGCATAAACATAATGCTCTACTAGAGCCTTTTCTGATTGTGTAACTTTCATTTTTTTCTCCTATAGGTTATAGTCTTTGTAAAGACTTATTATTTCATATGCCCATTTTAATTTGTCTTCCACCCGTTGTCCAGATGGCTGGGACTTAGACCATAGCTCTAGGTTTTCTAATCTATTATCTGATCTGTCACCATTTTTGTGATGTACATTTTCATTTGCTAATAAATCCCTACCTAAATATTTTGACATTACATACCTATGCTCAAGAACTCTTTTTCCATCAATAGTTATTAATCTATAACCATTTGAATCTATATATCCTGAGCCAGATGTTGCCCTAGCAGTTTTTTCTGGGTCTGCCCATTTTTTAACTCTTTGATAATGTTTTATACACATCTCAAGTACTCTAGAGCGGGATTTGCAACCCTCTATTTTACAAAATTTTCCATCTGGGTATTTATTTATCCTTATAGGTTTATCGCTTATATATTGTTTACGCCTATAATGACTTCTACAATATTTTCCGCCTTCCACCTTATTCCTGTCACAATTTTCTATTTCACATAACATACATATATTATACCATATATAAAATTAGACAGAAAACAATTTTCCATCAACTACACAAGTGTAAGTTGGTGAAATCTCCACAATTTGCACATGAGGATGATTACCATTTTCAATATGTGCAATTGCGAAACCTTTTTGCCAGTTGTGATTTTGCGTATATTTCATACCATCACTTTTCTCATCACACATATGCCCAATTTCATATCCACGAATTGTTCTTCCATTAGTTGCTAATGGTAATTCATATGTCTGAAAATGGGAGGCAATTCTATGTGAATGTCCTCTAATCAAAGAAATTTGTAAATCATCAATATCTTTTCTGACAGCCCCCGTGTCTGCAATTGAAAGTCCATGATGGACATGGATATCTCCAAAGCGATGTCTAGGCAATTCATTATAATAAATATAGTCATACCCTAGGCTATCAAGTCCCCACAAAGATTCTGGCGTAATATCAGATAGATATTCTGGCATTTTCTTATCAAGATAATCAAAGATTCTGATGTCATGATTTCCTAATGCTGAAAATAATTGTGCATTTGACAACATTTCTCTTGTTTTAGCATAAAAATCTCTTGCACCTTTTGCTTCATGTCGCATCATCGGAACAATTAGATCTTTACTATCATTTTTATGAAGCTGTAAGAATTCAGCTGATCTTCCTTCTGTATATTTGCTATAGCAAGCTTGATCATCAGTATCCCCCAAATAGTCAACTACATCTGGCTTAAACCACTTCATAACTTTAAACCAAAGTTCAATGGCTTTATCATCTTGATATGGAAATTGCTGATCAGATGATAGCATCCATTTTAAATCATTAGTCATCTAATCTCTTTCTGTGAGTTTAGTTAATTGTAGCGTATCTTGTTTTATTTTGTCAAGCAGCGTGTGCTTTATTATGTTCTAATCTTGAACATATAAATAGATTAATTAATCTATTATCAGTTTTATCTTCATTGATATGATGAACAGTTTCCCAATCTTCAATGATTCTATTTAATTGTTTTTCAATTATTAGGCGGTGTTCGTAATACCAGCCTTTAAAATTTTTGGGATGCTCAGGTACTTTAATCAGTACATAGCCTTCCCGACTAACTCTTCTATCTCGTTTTGTCCAAACTTTGATAGGATTGTACATTTTAGATTTTCATTCCAACTTTATTCATCTAATACATATCCTTCATCGTGACAAAGAATATCTTTTTGAGATACCTCTATTATACTAGAATTTATCCAAAGAAGCACATCTGGATTAATAATATGTCTTCTTTTTGAATCACTAATTAAATAGATCTTACCATCTGAGATATCTTTAGCTACTGTTCCATCTCTAAGACCTAATACGCCCACTATTGGTAGTCCCGTCATTTTTTCTTCTGTAGTTTTTATGACGGGAAGATTCCAAGTTTTCATTGCTCTTTCAGAAACAAATCTAAATCTTTTTTTACCTTTAACATAAAAATACCCTTTTTCAGTATGACCAATTAATCCACTTGGGATTACTGGTGTAAAAGTAATATTTTCTACTTTAGATTTTTTATTAAAAGATTTCAATAAATTCATGATTTAGGTGCAGTAATAATTGGTGATAGCCCCGTTGCTTTAACAAGAGCATCATACTCTTGTTGCAAAAACTCAATTCTTTTAGAAATATTTGAATTTGGAGCAATATTTGCATTTAGTGCATTTGTAACTGCATTTGCAGGTAATGAATTTAAATTCATTTTTTGTGTTAATTCATCATTATATAATATTAATGATAAACTTGAAATTTGTTGATATAAATAATTAATTTTATCTTGATCTGTTAACATTTTTTTCCCATCTATTTATATTTTATTGTTTTTATTAATTATAACATAAAATTACTGATTAACTGAAATTGTTACTGTGTCTATATACACCGTACCTCCAGATAAATTATTAGCATCTTGTTGAATTTGTAAATCATCAATAACACCATTTGAGGTAGCATAATAGTAAAAATCAGAAAATGGTACAGTAAGTGTTAATAGTGTCCATGTATCTTTAATTGAAGTAAAAGTAAATGGAGAAGCAGATTCTCCAGATAGATAATAATACTGACCACTGCTAATGGTTAAATATACATCTGGACTTCCCGAAGGTACATAAACATAAGCAGAAAAAGTTATTGATGACGGCACATAGGAAAAATTATTAATCGGCCCTAATATCAAATAAGCCCCAGCTTGATCGCCTGTAGTCCAATTTATTTTTAAAGATTTACTACCAGTATGTGCATGATCAGTGGAAATAGAAAAAGATGATAAAGCAGGAGAATTATTAAATGAAAATAATCCCCAAGGATAACTCAACCAAGTAGTATCTGGTCCACTAGATTGAAAAAAACTTCCTTCAAAATCATAATAATAACTATTTGAAAAAGCAACTTTGTTTAAGGCTCCTGGATATATATATATATCAAATGAAGTAAAATGTGAAGAATCGTAAGTTGCATAGTAACCGACATCTACCCATGATACTTGAAAAAATTCTTTTCCATTATCATCAGTTTTAACACCATAGTATATATTTCCACCATAATAAGTATCAATATCATACCATAAGCCCCAAATTGATGGTGCATTCAATAAATTTAAATTTTCTGGTATCCATGTTGTATTACCATTTATGCCATTTCTTTCTTGATTACTTGACCCTATATAACCAAAATAATTTCCAAATATTACTCCACCATTAGTAGTAATATTAATTATATTTCCAGTATAAGTGCCTACTGATACAGCAAATGGCAAAGTTACTGCCCATGCATGATCGTCGTCATATGGTAAAGTATGCATACTAGAGAGATCTCTAAACATAATGTCAGATGAATATGAATATTGAATATCACCACTTGAACCATCAAATGTATATGTACCTGTTGGTATATTATTAATACCCACTAATTGTCCAAAAGAATGTTCTCCGTCACCTAAAGATAATCCTGAAGTTACAGTCTCTTGAGAAAGTGCTCCAGTACCAGTTTCGAATGGCACACTATTATTACTTATAACTACAATAATTTTTCCTCCTGATGGCCAAAATTGTTTCCAAGTTTTATCTGAGCCTTTTACCCATGCAGCTTTTACTTCTTTCCAAGTACCATCTGCAGCTTTTACCCAAAAATCTGCAGGATTTTTCCATGTGGCATCACCACCTTTTAACCAAAAATTTGGGGTACTTGAAGTCATGTATTATTACCTATAATTTATTCTTTTGAATTGCTCTTTATGCCCGTTGGAGCATTAGTTATATTATTTTGCTGATTTGTAAGCTGAGTAATTTGTGCTCTTAAATAAGCAACCTGACCTTCATATTGTGAAACAATCTCACCAATTCTTTGCTGCAATGCTGTTACAATTAACTCTAAATTATCCATCTTAAACCTTTTTCTCTATATTTTTATTATATATTAACTATAAAATTTTGTCAATTTATATTTAATAATCTATCCATAAATCACCAACATAGCCACTGCTGGTAGAAGGTGTATCTATTCCTTCTGCAATAACTATTGGGTCTGAAGTATCTCTATAGTATACCGCCATTCCCAACATTGCCATACCAGTTACTGGGTCTTCAACCAACAATCTTTGTCTTGCATAATTTCCTAGTGGGTATGCATTCCTATAGTGTGCTTTATTATCTATACTCAAATCAGGATACACTAATGAAGTAGGTGTTGCATACTCAATAGTTGCATTATGCTGTGCTGTTTCAAAATAAGTAGTATACTGTAATGGAACAATTGATGAACCATCGGATGGCCAAGCTCTTATATCTACATCTTTTTGAATTGGCAATCCATATATATTAACTCCATTATTTTCTGCATAGAGATCAATTCTAGATCCTCCTTGATAGGCTAAGGGCCTGTCCCCGCCTTGTCCGTACAGAGTACTATTTCCATCAGCAATTTGCATATATGCATTAGTAGCTGCAAAAAGAGTTATTTTACCTGTATTACTTTGATATCCTAATGAAGAATAATTTATATCTTTAATCAATTCAATATATGGAGGTGAATAAATACCCTGTGTTGAAGTATTATTCACATCCTGAGCACTTCCAACACCTATTTGTATTCTTGCCGATGTCACAACATCTCCTGGATTATAAACTCCTGCACCTACTAATAATCCTGTACTAACAGGGATAGTTGGGGAGTTTGGATCCATATCTCTTAAAATCTCAACATATGGACCATATTTAGTTGAAGGAGAATAAGATGGATGTATTGAATCTGACTGAGTTGGATCTTCTTGTGAAGTATATATAAGAATTCCACCTCTTGGAATTGAATTAAAGTCTCCTGTCCAATGCTGAGTTGATTCAAACAACATTCCAAGATCTGGACTTCCAGATATTTGAACTCCGCTTCCATCAAGCTGACTATTCTCAAAATTAGTTCCAGAAATTCCACCACTTGATTGTGAAGTAGGGTCTAATAAGCCACTTGTGACAGTTATAAATGGCTTACTTGTATGTTGAGCATTATTGAAATAATCCCATTCACCCGTATACATGCCGATTCCATCTGCTTGAAATCCCCATGAATTATAAAAACTTGATCCAGCCGAAAAATATGGTTTGCTTGTAGGTGGTCCAGTTATCACACCATGTGTGTTTTGAGTTCCCACGTAACCCTCTTTGGGATTAACATGTGCACTACCCCAAGGCAGTTCAGGTCCAGGACTAATTAAATATATATTGTTGTTTCTGGGAACTAAAAATGAATAAACTCTTTGTGTAGCATCATATCCATTAACTTCTTGAGATGCTACTGGATTTGTGTCAAATACTAACATATCATTTCTGCTGTCCATAGTAATAGTTCCTAAAGAACCACTTGACATTACATTTCCAAAGAAATTACCGCCTCTTGCAAATAGAGTTCCATCATTTCTTACTATAAACGGATTTGAATATGGACTCATAATTAAATTGCCAAATGCATCTTGCGGTAATGATCCATTATGACTTTGCAAATATGAACTATATGAAGGACTTTGTAATGCTGGGTCTGCAATAACAGGAAGTGAAGTTTGTAAACCTTGTGTACTTTGTGTACTTTGAACAGCTAATGATGCTGTTCCCGCCCAAAACGCCACACCATTTGTATCAATTACACTATTTATTCCTGCTGTAAATTGAGATACATTTGTATCAGAAACATAAATATATCCATTTTGAGAATCAAGGACTATATTGCCTTTTCCTGAACGACTGGTTTTATAAATTTGTTGTGTGCTTACTGACCATCCACCAATATTAGCTGCTGTTGTAGCAAACACTGAACCATCTGCTAGTGGGGTTGTAAGAAGCTCTGCGTAACCTCCGCCAGCATTATAAGCAGCAATTCCTTGTGCATTAAATATTGTTCTTATACCCGAGTTTGTAGTTCCTTGAGCACCTAGTGCATACAATGAACCTCCAACTAATTGTACATTTCCAGTAAATTTACCACCTGTTGCAGTGATATTTCCATTTATATATGCATCTGTTGCAAATAATTGACCTGCTGTTGTTATATGTGCACCATTTGGAGAAATAAAAGTTATAAGTCCATTTGTTATGTTTGAAGTTGGATTATTACTTAATACAATAGAACCTGAACCAACACTATTAATAATAGTGCCATCTGGGATACCTGTACCAACTACATACATTCCAGATGAAAGATTTGTAGTATTTACTGTTAAGGTAGAAGAAGATGTTGTTCCTTGTGCTGAATATTTGTATGAAGAAGCACCAATATCTAAATTACCGCCAACTATTTGTATATTTTTAGCAGTGACTAAACCTGCTGGGGTTACACTAAATTTAGCATCTTGTGCAGAATTGTCTGATGCACTTGCTCCAGCCCAAAATGAATAATTTGAATTTGATCCAGAAAGACCTACATATCCTGTTGAATATGATCCACCTGTCAAATCATTTTGAATATGCTGTGCAGTTATTGACCAGTCTGCAATTTTTGCATCAGTGGTAATGAATGTGTACGGTGATGCTGTATCACCAATAATTGATGTTGTTGGCTGTGTATTTAATGTTGTATACTGAGTTCCCTGTGTTCCTTGAACTGAATTTGGACCCCAAACAAATATTCCAGACTCATTATTACTTGTTCCAATAATTACGTTTGGAAGTGAAGTTGCTGTATCTCCTAGATATATAGCACCCGCACCTTTTGTAACTGAAATTGCAGTATTAATAAGTGATGTTGTTATATTTAACGGTGTTTTACTTTTTGTTGGACAAAAATATGATTCTGTTCCAAATTGATCTACATATCTAACCGTAAAGTATAGTGGTGCATATAGTGTATTATAGATTGTTGCTGGAGAAGAACCACTATATGCAAGCATCTGCATTGTATATTGACCTGATGCTTGTGTAGTAAAGTTAGATGCAACATTAGAGTTTGTTGTTAAATTATATGTACTTAATGTTAATTGATAAGTTCCTGTGCTAACTAAAGATATTGCTGAAATAAATGTATAATCTGGTACTCCCGTTCCATGAAACGGAACTCCTAGGTAGACGGTAGGATCTGTAAACACACCATCTTCATTAATAAAATTATTTAAAGTAATTGTGTTTGTTCCAACTGCTCCACCAGAAACATATTGTGCATTAAAATAATCTATTATATCAAATGAATAATGTGTTGAGGTTGATGTTGACAGTGGAGTCCAACAGTCTTCATAAGACATATAAACTTCGCCATATGAAGCATTATACTGTGAAAAATCAAATGTTCCTACAACACCATCTATTATTGCTGTAAATGTTGGCGATGGAATTTGTGTAGATAGACCAGTAGTTCTTGTTGAAGATCCTGTCCAATTTACAGTTATTCCATCACTTTTTATTCCTACACCAGAAACGCTTTGGAAGAAAATGTCAAAAGTTGAAGGTACTGGTAATCCAAACTGATTCAATAAATCAGTTGATGTTATTGTAAAAGTACCTGTAGTTACTGTACCCGTCAGAGTGAAGTAAAAAAAACCAACTTGATTATTTGGTGCAGTAAGTCTAACAATAAAAGAAGATCCAGCATTAGATGACGGAAGTGTATAACTTAAAACAATATCATTGCCTGACCAGGCTGCTGTAACTGTGGGATCTGTAGGTTTTGTAGTATTAATAGATACTGGTGCTGTAGGTGTTACAAATTGTGGTGCACAAAAGTCTGTATGCTCAGCACTACTTGAATTAAATCTAGCTGCCACCCATCTAGAATTTAAATCTGGAGAAATTACATTTACTGGATTAAACAATCCAAGGTAAGTTCTTGACCATCCTGTAGGGTTATTTGAACTGTCTAGAGTGATAGTTGGTGCAACTGAAGAATTGCTCTCTATTTCCCAAACATCAATTGAATCAATACCAACTGGTGTTACCCCTAAAGATGTTCCAGCCTTATATACAGTGGAGCCTTTTGGAGTTCCCGCACTTTCACCGTAAGAAACATTATAACCATTATTAATTGAAGTTACAAGTATTGTTGGAGGATTTACATCAAATATATGAGAACCAACATTTGTAGTGCATACTGCACCACTAACATTTGTGTTGGCAAGTGGATCTGCAACTTCGATACAAACCTTAGTAATGTTTGTTGTAAAAATACCAAACATTTGTTCATTCAATTGCTTACTTATTGGAAGCATAAATTGATTAGTGCCAACACTATAAGCAGATATTGGAGAAAATGTATCAAATGGTGTTGACTGAGTTATTCCATCAGATGTTAAATCAACAACAAATTGAGATGCAGTTCCATTTGCAGCATTACCAATATCCCAAGTAAATGTTATATCTAGTTCATCACCATTCCACACTGCAGATATATCTGAAGGATCTGTTAAACCAATTACATAAGGACCACTGCCTCCTGGATAATATACTGGAGGATTACCCCCACTTCCAGGGATAATTACATCTGGAGTTCCACCATTATTACCTGAACCGCCATTTGCAACTGCAGTACCGCTTCCGTCACCACCTTCTATTAAAGAAGCACTGCCAGTTAAATCAATAATCTCAAATTCTGCACCACTACGGCCTCTTGGGTTATTTGGGTTATTTTTTTTGGCACGACGATCATTTACGTCAACAGGAATTGTTTGTCTTTTTCCTACCGACGTTGGCGATTTATACTTTGGTGGTTCTTGTCCTTGTACCACAATACCCCCTGTTTATCTTGGACCTGCTGCTGTCCACATTATGTAAAAAGTACCTGTAGGTGTATCTGCTGAACTACCTGATGCACTTGATATTCTCCAGTTAAATCCTGAAGTAGTGATATTATAAATAGTTACTATGCAACTTGAATTAACTACACTTACTGGACCTGAAGAATTATGACCGCTATACAGTGTAGCAGTTACAATTGGTATAGAACTAAATTGAAAAATAGATGAAACTGTTGGGTCTGAAAATGAAGCTGTACCATAGAAAACTTTACTTGTAGATGAATTTGTTCCTTGTATACCTTGTGTGCCTGAACCTGAAGCACTTTTATTTACATATGTTGCACTTGATGTAACAACTTGAATTTTTCCATAAACTAGTGCCTGAGAGCCTGGATCCCATACGTGTGACCATGTAGCTGAAGACCAGTCTACCTGAGAAGAACCTACCCCATTAAAATTATTGCTCAAAGCAGTAATACTATCACTATGTTGATTTACAACATTAATTAATTGTTGCCAAGCAGATATATCTATAATATTTGGGTCAGATATCTTTACATACGCCATTTTGTCTCCTTATAGGTGCTAGTAATAATTATACCAGTTTTTTGATATTTTAGTAACCTATGCCAGGTCTAAGTGAATTTAGAGTTAATGTAGTCTTTAGACCTTTATTAAATACATGGGCTACTTCATGAACTAGATACTTTTCTCCAGTAATTCCCGCCAAACTGTAATTAATTGTAATTACATCTCCAACTTGTACCATAGGATTACCAAATATTTGAACTGCTGTATCTTTTGAAAACCCGTCATTTCCAATTTTAATAACATCAATAAGCTTATTTGCAGATGCTTTTGATTGAATCCAAGGACTGTCTACTTGAATTACTTCAGATATGTTGGCAGGATCAAGAATTTTTTGTATTACTTCTGGATCTGATGGAGCAATAACTTCATGTGTCCAAAGATTAAGTACAACTGTAAAAGCATTTAAACTATCTGACTGTTTATTTAAATAAACCATGTGACCACAGTTATTAACAATAGCCATACGTGCTCTAAATCCAGTATTAATTGGGGTTGAATATGATAGCGAATACTCATCAACAACTTGTTGTTGATAAAATTGTTGATCAATAGGTTGAGTTCCTGGGAAATAATACCACAAATATTCAATTGGCAATACATCTACACTGGTTGCTGCAGGTGTCTGATATTGAACATCATAGTAATTAATTCCAACTACATCTGGATTTGTCTGAACAATACATGATTGATATTGATTATAAACATTTCTATTTTGTACCATGCCATTCAAAAATTCTCTATCTTGATAATAGTAATTTACACTTCTTTCAATCAATGGTTTTTCACAACAATGAACTTCTCTAACGTAGCTTGCAGTTCCCGCTGCACCCGCTACTTGAGTTCCTGAAGGAAACATGCCATATGGAAAAACTGGGGATAGTGAAGAAGAATAACCAGAGTATGTTGAGTATAACAAATTTGTTGGATCAAGGCTAAATGGAACTTTCTGCCTTAAACCAGTCATTTTATTTATTGGTGTTGAACTCCAAGTATAAGTTGATCCTCCAGATGTCCAATACATTATAGATGTATTATCTGTATCAACTGAAGATGCAACTATGGGGATTTGCCATCCTGTTATTTCAATATTATTTAAAAATACATTTAAAAGCTGACCAGCTGTTTCCCCGTCAGTTCCATTTGAAGTAGAGATTGCAACCCTTAAATTATAATTCTGATCAGTTGCATAAGAATATTGATAGTTTGAAGTTCCTTTACCAGAACTCTTATACAAAACTTTTTCAAAATTACTTTGAATATATCCTACTGTGCCTGTAACATCTGTCCATGAAATTATATTTGGTGTACCACTGACAATCTGATAAAAGACAAGATAATAATTATAGTTGTTTTTACTTGAGAATGTTACGGTAGTACCACTTAATGTATAATCATGCAATTTTATTAATTCAACAAAATACATTCCTTCACTAGTTGATGTGGCGGGATCTAACCCAAAGAAAACTCCGCCTGAACAAACGTCATTAGCATTTAAACTAAATCTTGCAGAATATGTACAGTAATTAAGACCTACAATACCTACATTTAGAATTAATGTTTGAGAATTTGATGATGGCTGCACATTTATAAACTCAATTGTGGGGTTATCTGGACTTGCTAGATGATCATTTGCTATTGTAGTAGTTGTCGTAGTAGATAGATTATAGCTTGATAAATCAAGAGATAATTCAGCTAAGTTTTTATTTGATCCATTAACTGTTGAGCCACTAATTATTAAATGGTCATTAGCAACAGTTCCAAACATACCTCTCTGAACATTAGCTATTTTTCCTGTTGGAGTTATTGTTACATCAAAACTATTATCGCTTGTAAAGATTGCAAATGCATTTGTTGCATCTGAAACAGATGGGAATGATGAAGTGCCCAAATTAATATTGGCTGCTAGAGTAAATGTTGTGGAATCACTTGCAGTAATTACTCCAGATATGTTGTATTGATCGGGAACAAATCCAACAACGGATACTCTTTGTCCTACTTGAAATTGACCCGCCGTAAAAGCACTTGATGCCGTATACGTAATACCTGAAACATAATTTATAGTTTCTGTAGTTGAACTACCGCCATCATTATTTGCAATATTTACAGTTTTTGTTGATGTAGTTATAGATGCTCCAGTTAATGTTGCACTATTATTTAAAAACCCTACATTATTTTGTTTTACAAAAGAATCAATATATGCAGCTAATTCAATGTCTGTTTTAGGATAAACAGTAACAGTATTTGAAGGATTAGATGTTTGAGTTAAAGTATATTCTTTATACAAGAAAGAAACAATTTCACCTTCAATAACTGCATATCCATCATTATTTAATAAATATGTATGGAATATATCAAGCAGATCATTTTTATTCATAGTAAAGAAATTATCATTTTGCAACATACTTGTAGATAAATAATTATATCCTACAGAATCTGCATTTTTCTGACTCCAAACAACATCATTTGATGTAGTGTATATAAATGATGGTGAGTTTTCAATGCCAACACTTGTTGCATTTTGCAATGCTAATGATTGAAGTACTTTAGGTTCTTGGTAACTTACAGTAATCATTCCTGGCTTAGCTTTATTTGTAATTGAATAACCACCTTGAATAATTGAAGAATCATCAAATGTTGCAACTGAAGTTTGATTTCTCATAATATCTGCAAGACTCAAGAAACGCATAACACCAAATTCATCAATATATGCACCAATTTGATGTGCTAAGAAAAGTTCTGATAAAGCATCATAAACTGTACCACTTTGTGAATTACAGAAATAATAATACATATCCATTGGCTTAGAGGTATCATTACAAACTTTAAATAATGAATCAACGTCATAGTCTGTATAGCCCGCCAAATCCATGATATCGGTTATAATTTCAAATATAGGTTTATTGCTTGCAACATAATCTGGAACTGGAACCATTTGTAAATAATTTACAACATCATAACATGCAACTTTGACTGTTTGAATGTCAGTTTCATCCCATGAGTTTGACCAATAAACTCCAGCGGGTATATAAGTTTGATTAGTAGGGTTATTGTCTGAATAATTAACAAAAGTAGTTCCTGTAATACTTGAATAACTAATTAATTTCCAACTAAAATAAAACTTAATATTTTTTCTCATCATGTTATACAAAATATTTGATGATAAATTATTTTGACTTGAAAATATAGGAATTGGAGCATTATTTACTCCAGCAATTGGTATTGAAGAAAGAGTTAATTCGGCATCATTTGGGTTAATTGATGAAATTGGAATATAATTATTTTTTGAATCAAGCTGTTTATTAATATCTAATTCCATAACATACTTAGATATATCTATCTCTATTCTGGGAGATATTTCAATCAAATGCATTCTTGTTGCATCATCAGATAAGTATGAATTTGAATATGATGAAAATGTAGAATTAATTGCTGCATCTGTTTGCGTAACAGTAATTTGATTAAATGTTTGATAGATTGATATATTGCCTGTAGTAGAGCCTTTAGTTTCAATAAATGATGGCATTGTTGTCCAACTATTTGTTGACCAAGAAGATCCGTCATAATACAAAGTTAAAACACCTGATTCAGTTGAATCATTTACAGATCCTGCCCAAATAGTGTTGTTATCAAGAGAAACACTTATGTTCGGATTAGTTACAATTGTATTAAACTTTAATACAATTTTATTTGCACTACATCCTGTATGATACACCGCTGAAATGCTTGGGTAGCCTATATTTGCTGAAGTGTCTGAAACAAAATATTTGTATGGAGCCATATCACTTGCTGCAACATTTTTATACATTGGTACAGGTGGATTAACCATTAAAAACTGCGGGTTTTGTATAATTGATGTAGCTGGAGGATAGTATGATCCTGCTAAAGGTGAGGTTGAAGTTCCTTCAAAATAACTACCTAAAGTTGAACCTGACTCAAGAAGCCATGCATCAGAGTATAATTGATCTCCATTATGCTGAAGTATGTTAACGTTTATTCTCGCTACTACAGGTACAGAACCTGCATCAGAATTAAAAGTTGTATACGTTCTTACCCACTGCCCCGCAATTAAAGTTGTTGGATGCTCAACTATTGATGTTTGACCTGATTCAGGGCTTAGAACTACTTGTTGTCCTGCTAAATTTGATCCTGCTGGAACATAAAAATAAGCAGATGCAGTATAAGTTCCTGATGTAGGTATTGTTGTTGCTTGATAAATCATATTTGTATCATTTGATGAAACAGCTGTAGACAAAGAAGAATAAACCCCTACATAAGAATAGTTAGTGCTGGTTGTCAATGAATTTGCTGAAGAATAACCATTTGTAGTTCCGTCTTCAAATGAAGGGTTTGTAATTAAATTTGTTCTTGTGACTGACGAATTGTTAATTGGATTATTTGTTAAACTTGTGTTAATTATTCTATTTGATTTAAGTGCACAATAAGAATTTCCACTGGTAACATACGACTCTCCAGGTCTAAAGTAATTAAATACACTATCTGTGGGCCACAATGAATTATTTTGATAATCAAAAAATGTTGTTGCATAAACCTCTGGTTGTGTTAAGAAAACATTGACTCCAGTTAAATTATCTGCTCCATAACTAGACAAATTAATTGTATATGTAAAATAGGATATAGCACCAAGAGTTGCACTAGATCCTAAATATGTGACTATCTTAGTATAACCAAATGCATTAATGTCAACAGTAGTTGAACCATACTCTCCAGGTAACCCGCCTTGTGCATATGCATTTACCATAATAGGCAAGTCAGAATCAGTTTTCATATAAGTTACAATTTTATACGCTTGTGAATATGGAGACTGTGTATTAACTGTATAACCAATTTGTTTTTGATTTCCTGACATTGCAAATGTATATGTTGTAACATTTTGCATTGCATCGTTACTACTTGCACTGCTTAAAGATCCATTACTTAATGTAATAGTTTCTGGACTTCCCGTCCCAGCAACAGTTATATAAGGTTGATTAAATAAATTCATGTTCCATTCTGCTGAAACAATTGGAACCATTTCAATAGAATTTGAATTTTGAAAAGTGCTAGTAGTAACATTACCACTAATAACATTTGGTGAAGTTATCATTATACCTCCGTAAATTCTAGTGTCAGATCAACTTGGTCGTAACCAATTCCTCTTGTAGAATTATTTCCTACAGTTCTTTTTGTAATATGATAATCAAATGTTGTCATAAAAGCTTCATAAACATTCCAAGGTAAACCTTCTGGGTTTGTACCCGTCGGATTTTGTCGGGAAGAAGTATATGTTGAAGCATTTGGAATTCCATTAATAACTGGAGTATCTTGTGCAAACTGAAACTTTACAAACACTGGAGCATTATAATTACCTTCATAAAAAGCTTTGATCCAGGCAGGACCACAGGAAGTTCCCCCAGCTCCATTATAATCAACTAAATATGGATCATATGTGGGAACATCTTTCCATGTAATTTTATGAACAAATTTTCTGGCAATTACATATTTACGCATAGTGCCATTTGCCATTCTATCTGCTTGCTCTACAAGGGTATATGTAATATCAATAGGTTGACGGTTATGATCTGTAAGGGGATACCAAGTAGAATTATCTAAAGATACTTGTACTCCCTGAGCAATTGAATATGTCATTTATCTTACACTTCCTCTTACATTATTTATCTTACTACCACTTGGAACTACTTTTGGATTCTTATGCGAAACTGTTGTTTTAGTTTTTGGATGACTTGATGTTGTTGAAGTATGTGTTACTTCTCCAGTTGAAGTAATATTAACCTCTACAGTAACACCATTCCCCGCAACCCCCGATACAATTGATTTAGCATCAATTGGTTTAATCTTTTTAGCTGCCAATATACTTGCATCAATTTTAGTTGCTCCATTTGCTATAGCATCCTTTAAATCTGATAATGCTTGATTAATTTGATCAGCATTATTTTGCAAAGTATCAACCTGATCCTGCATTTTTGTTTGTACACTGGTTGCATTAAAATCTACTGCTGCACCAGAAATTTGTTGTTTCAAACTTGCTGCCTGTAAGTAATTACCACTTATCATAGCAGTTTTCATATCATTTTGCAAGGAAGTAATCTGTTGCTGATATTGAAGTTGTGCTTTTGCTTCTTGAGCAATTTTATTTTGAACAGTTAATTCATCTTTTGCAATTTTTAATTGTGCATTTTGGGCGGTTAAATTACCCTGTAATGCTTTTTCTAATGCTTTTTCTTGTGCAGTTCCAGTAAATGGCTTAGGTATTGATGTATCTACTATTGGTGGTAAAGGAGGAGGTGTAGTAGTGCTTGAACCTCCGCCAGGTTTTGTACTTTGTGCTTTTGCAGAATTAAATAAAAAGTCTATTTCTTCAGCAATGGTTCTTTTAGCAGCATCTGCCATTTTTTGTAAGTCAGATGGAGATTGAATTAAATTTGAATTTAGTAGTGATACTGCTTTTGCCATATCAACAGTAGTTAATGCATTTTTCTTACCTGCATCATAAAGATCTCTTTGTTTTTGCATCCATGTAGCCATATCTGGATTTACTTTGGAAACAGTATCTTGTAAACTTTTAAATACACCTTCTGTATTAACTAAATCTTTAGCTGCCTTACCTGATGCACCTGTAAGTCCATCAATAATTGTTTTTAAGTTCTTAGGGGTAGTTTGTGCGACATTTAAAAGCTCTGTTGCTACAGCAGCTATATCTTCTGCTTTAACATTTTGTGCTCTTTCTGCATCAGTTGGAGCACCTCTACCTTGTAATGCAAATTTTTCTTTTTTGGCTTTTGTTGCATATTCTTCATATGGAGCAAGAGCTGTCCTTAAAGCATCTTGAAATCCTTTGGCAGCATTATCAGTTGATTTAGCACCAATATTATTTAAAGCATATTGTCTTGCAAGTGTTCCTTGCCCAGATGCTTTCATTATAGATGTTATATCCTGTAGAGCTTGTTTTGCAGTTGCCCCTTGTGCAAGATCAGTATTGTATCTTGCTTTCATAAGATCTGTTAATGCAGAACCACTTGCAGCACCTACTTGCTTCAAATAATCTTTTGTTTGTTGATCTGTTGCATTTTGATATGCTGCAGTAAGTGCATCAATAGCAGCCTTATTTTCTTGTAAAGATGTTGTTGAAGATTTAACCCCAGAGATCAGTCCTGAAAAATCAAACTGGCTTATATTGCTTGCAGATAAACCAAAATATTGTGTGGCTACATTTGACTTACCATAAGTTTCCTGCATTACATTTTTAGCTTCACGGTTTGCAGCTGTTGTATTATCAATTGCCATTTTCAATAATGAAAATGCTGCAACAGCTCCACCTATAGCTGGTGCTAAACTACCTATTTTTGCAGCAAAAGTTCCTTCTTCTGCATTCATACCTATCATGCTTGCAGCTAAACCGCCTGATAATCCAGATGATGCGATGCTTGTAGCACCAGAAATATTTACACCACCTATACTTTGTGGCAACATTCCACTTAACATAGGTAGTGCCATTGCAAGACCCATGCCACCAGTTTTACCTACTTTGCCAGAAAGTGTTCCCTTTACTCTTTCCACCATAGAAACCGATGCTTTATCTGCAACTTCATTTGCAGCATCTACAACTACAGCAGAATTTTCAGTAATTCCTTTAGCAGTTTGCGTTACATAATTTTCTCCAGCCATCCACCAAGGTTCTCCGTTGACACCTGACGACAACTTACCTGCAGTTTCATTCATAGATGAGGTAACAATATTTTCAAAACCTGGAAGTGCTTCTTGGAATCCTTGTTGAATACCTTGAACAATCGGTTTTCCAACATTATCTGCAAATGAACCTGATGGAGAATTTATATCTAATTCTTTTTGCACAGTTTCTAGTGGAATTTTTGCGAGTTCTTCTGCAGACTTTTCAACTTTAGTGGAAGAATTTTTTATGCCAGTTGAATATCCTTCTGTGACATTCTGCCCCATAACTTCCATTGCTTTTGACAATGCTTTTGTTTGGTTTGGAAGCTGTTTTAATTCATCAACAGCAATTTGTTGTGGACCGTATACATGGCCCATCTGCATTTCTGATGCTGAAGAATCAGTCATTTTTTCATACAAAGCTTTAGCTCCGCCAGATATTGATACATAAGATCTTCTGCCAGTTGCTCTTACTGATTGAATAGCTTTTCTTGCTCTTTCAGGAACATTTCCGCCAGGTCTTCTTGACATAGTAGGAATTGTTCCATATACATCTTCATCCAAACCAAATGTTTTTCTTACTATCCCTTTTTCTACATCACTCTGTATTTTATTAACTTCTGATTCAACAGATTTTCCAGCTTCTGTCCATGCTTTTGAAAATCTTTCATCACTATCAACAATGTTACTATAAGTAGTATTAAAATGTTCATTTAATTTTTGTGTAAAATTCTTGACAATATCTTTGTATTGCGAAACAATTGGGTCAAATGAACCTTTTTGTACTTGAGATGCACTTGGAGTAATATTTCTTGATTCACCAATTCTCATTGCAAGAGGAGCCATAACGCTTTCTTCAGATGTTGTTCCAGCTCTTCTTGCCATATTTTCAGATCTATTTTGTAATCTTAATGCATATTCAGGATAAGCTCTTATAGTACCTTCAGCATACCCCTTTAAATTACCGCCAATCATTGCACCAATAAATGAAGAATATTGTTTTGCAGGTCCCTTTGGTATAACTGCCTCTCCAGGGGTTAGCATTGCTGGGAATGAATCTGAATTACCCGAGCCTGGAACAAATCCTCCAGTCGCAAATCCTGGTAAAACTAGTTGCTCTGCAATAGTTGCTTCTTTTGTTACTAATGCTCCCACGTCTGTTTTTAAAGAATCAGTAATTGCAGGAAGACCCGCACCTTGACCCATATTGTTTACAAGATTATTTAAATTATTAGTTAAAATAACAATTTGTTCATTGAGAACTTTAATTGCATCGGCATCTCCTAAGACACCTTGGCTAAATAAGTCAGATGCATTTTGTGCTGCAATTAGTTCTGGTGTTAGTAATTGACCTAACGTCTTACCACCAGTAACAAGTTGTTTTAAGTTAAAGACACCCTTAAGAATGTTACCCGCAAAGTTTGCAAGCAAACCAGTTAACATAATAACTGGTCCAGATATAGCGACGAAGCCAACTAGTATTCCTAAAACTAATTTTACTGGGCCAGGTAGTCCCTGAAATGCTTTTGCTACACCATTAGCAAACTTCATAACATCTGTACCAATTTTAATAATCATTTGTCCAACTGGGTACAAATCTGCTTTAAATGTATTAAGTGCAATCTGCCATTGTGCAGATGGAGATGATGTTGCTTGTTTCATTTCTTGGTTAGCAAGATCTGCCAACTGAGATGATGATGCTCCAGCTACTTTAATAGCATTTACTGTTTGACTTCCTACTTTTCCAAAGTTGTCAATAAGTGCTGACATTCTTGAAAATTGATACTTGCCAAAAAGCTTTTCAATCAACTGTTCTTTTACTAATGGGGACAAATTCTGTAATGAAGCTTGAAGCTGCTGTATCATCTGAACTGGACCACCAGCTGTCTTGATTGCCTCTAAATTTATTCCAAATGACTTAAACTCTTTTACTGCTGCAGATGTTGGTGCAATGATAGATCCAAATGCTGACTTAAGAGCGTTTGCTGCTTGTGCTGCTGGAACACCTGCTTCTTTCATAGCAAGAAGCATAATAGATGTATCTTTATAGCTTCCGCCCAATTGATCAATAATTGGACCAACTTTACTTTCTGCAGAAACTAAGTCGTTCATGGAAAGCGAGGTTTGCTTCTGAATTGCTCCAAAATAATTTACTGCATCACCCAATTGTGTTGTATTTAATTTATAAACATTTTGCAAAGCAATAACAGCATTTGTTGCAGTTTGTTGATCAAGGTTTCCAAGCTTGGCAAGCCTGACAGTTTGCTCTGTAGCATTAGTTAGGTTATCTCCCATTTTACCCATAGCAGCAAATTGTGCTGCTACCTGAACAGTAAATTGCTGAGATATACCTGTAGTTTGAGCAAGATTTCTTCCTAAATTAAGAACATCTTGAGAAATTTTATTAACCTGGTCTTGGCTTGGAGGAGTTAATCCTTCACCATATACTTTTTGTAACTGTGTAAGTGCTTTATTTACATCATCAAATGATTTAACAGCCTGTGATCCAAATAATAATATTGGAATACCCAGACCAACAGTTAACTGACGGCCAGCCCATTGTGTATTTTTACCAAAATCAATTAACTTCTGGGAACCCTTTTGAACTGCAAGTGCATAGATATTTGCTTCATTTGCAGCAATTTTTGTAGCATTTGCAGTAGCATCAATAGTAGTTGGTGTAAATACAGAATAAAAACCCTGTTTTGTAGGGTCTGCCATAATTACAGAATTCTGAAGTTTTGTTTGCTCTAATGCTAGCTGTTTAACTGAATCTGTTGCTGCACCAGATCTACTATTAATAATTTGAAAATATTGACCTAGGCTTAACTTTCCACTTTCAAGTGCTTTTCCAAATTTTTGTGTTTCAGAAGTAAGTTGAACTGTTTGTTTTGTAAAACCATTACTTGCAAGAAGTGCATTACTAAAATCATTTGTAGTAGTTTTTAAACTTGAAGATAATTGAGGGGTAATTGGGTTTATTCCAAGACCATTATTTAATGCTGCAACTTGGGCTTGTAACTTTTTTATTTCTGCGTTTACCGCACTAAAGTCTCCAAGTGCAACAATATTTAATTCAATATTAGCCAATTATTTGCACCCCCATTTTTTATTCTAAAGTCAAAAATCCCAATCCTTCTCCTGGACCAAAACCTTCTTTTTGTGCAACATATCTTGAGTTTAAAGTAGAGATATCTTCCACTTCTTTTTCCTCAACCTCTTCATCAAGATCTATACCTTGAATAGATGCTGCAAACTTTTTATCTTCATAATCTTTCTTTCTTGAAGCTTCTAACACCGCTGTTAGTTCTTCTAGTGAAAGATTTTCTTCCAACTCATCAAAGTTTTTCCAATGACCGAGTAAGAATACTTCAGACTCTAAGGAGCGTAGATCTAGTTCGTCCCAACTAGAGCCGCTCCCAGAAGGTTTGGGTCTGTTAGCTTAAGACCCCCTACAACTTCAAGAATTTTCATCATGGTTGGCACTTCAACAATATCCTCAAATTTATCTTGATCTTCTGATAAATCTGGTCTAATGTTTTTAAGACAGATCATTGCTGCTTTAATAAATACATCCATTGCAGCATCTGGATCTTCATTTTCTGATTCTTGCATGCTATTAATAACTTCCATAAATTTTCTTAATTGCTTAATAGGCAATGGCTTTAGAGTAATGGATGATCCATCACTTAGTTCAATATCTAAAATATCATACACTGTTGTTGCCAATTTATTGCTCCTTTATTAGTTAGTTAAATTATACCAAGAATATCTATATAGACAAATTCAGAGGCCCCGCCATTTATGACGGGGCTTGAATCTATATTAAATTTTTATTTAATTGTATTTAGTTATTAGTTTGTACCGAATACACGGTCAATAACAACGCCATATTCTGCACCTGCATACTTGTAGTCAGAATCTGGTAAGCAACGGAAATTCACTGGGAATACTGTTGCTGCATCACGCTTAAGTGCATGCATTGTTGTATCAATTGAAACAACACGACGTGCTACATAAACACGCTCTTTGCTACGCAAAGCTGATGTTGTTGCATTTGGGCTAAGAACTGTGGAACCACTTGCACCTGTTGGTACATCAAGTGTTACAGATGATCCGATTTGTGCTGGAGCTTGTCCAACGGCAATTAGAACACGCTCTACTGGAGCATCTCCAAGAGCACCTGCAGCCATGTTTAGTGTTGCTGCTGGAGAATCAGATGAGCTAATTGTTGAATCATTTGGAATCAATGAAGGTACTGATGTTACTGTGCTTGCACTATTTGCAACATAGTATGAGTCCATTTGTCCCCATGAGAACTGTAGGTTTTCAAGAGTTGCCTCTGAAAGCTCTGTCTTAAGCATAACCTTAAGTGTTTGCTTGAAAAGACGAGCTGCATCAAGAAGTTGATCAACCATAACTTCACCATATACTGGCTCGTATGAAACCTCAAGTCCTGTGCTTGTATATCCTACTTCACGATATCCGCCGTTAGCTGCTCCTGCTGATGCAAGAAGGCTTTGACGTGCTGGAGTACCTGAAGAAAAAAGACTATTAAGAGTTGTTGAATCTGTTGCTGGACGACCAAATGTATTAGAGCTGTTACCAACACTAGTGAACAATGATGCTGCACCGACGATTACGTTTTTTGTACTTGTAGCCATATTTTTTATTTCACCACCTTATTTTATTTAAATTTAAAAAAAATAAAGATGACAATTTACTTCCTCATAGAAAAGCATAGCATTAAATTAAAATAATTCAAATTTAGATATATCTTCCAGAATTTGAAGCTGACTCATCCACTTCTCTGGTATAGACATAATTTATAGAAAAATCTCCGCTCATGAACCCGCCCTCATCCATAAATGGTTGAATTGGGTTAGCACTTTCTAGCCTACAATAAAGGAATTTAAATGGACTTCCAGAGGCTTTGGCTGAAACATTGATGTCTCCTGCTGAAAACTCATATCTCCTAAATAGGTCGGTTAAGAAATTTATTACAGTTACAATCTGAGCATTACTTCTTGAAACTACCTGTAATACCATAGATTCATTAGACATCCACCACTGAGTTCCATAATTTTTCTGAATAATGTCATAGGTAATATATGATTTTCCTGGAAGCAAATTATTAAATTCTGGAATTTGCTGTGAAGGAATTATTGGGGTTAAAGGAGCATTGAATCCATCTGCCACGTAATCATATGGATTAAAAATACCTGAGTCCTGTAGCTGTTGCCATATAAAGTTTCTTATATCGTATGCTGCAATCCTTGAATAATCAACTGTCATACAATCATCTCCCCCGCATCTACTCTATCTGCTAATTTTGACATTGCTGATCTAACTGCAGAAATACTTGCTCTTCCATTACTTGATTCCATTGCTGCAGCCACATCAATAGCCATCTGATCATAAAAACCAGAACTATCCATAACTGCATTTGCATTTGAAGTATACCATTCCAACATATATGACCCAAAAGAATTATTAGTCTGTATGCCACCTGGATGCAAGATATTTACTTGTGTCCCAGGCTTTATAAAAACAATTCCATTACTACCCATAAATGCTAAAACTTTTTGTGCAGAGAATGAAACTGATCTACCTGACTCCATGACTTCTGCTTTATTTGCAAAAATGCTTTGCTTTGAAACAGATTTACCTGTTTTGCCTGGCTGCAGTAACTCTGGATTAATTGGAACTGGCATTTTTGATGGCAAGAATTTTGTATTAATTACAAGGTTTCCACTTAATATTTGGCCTCTTTCAATTACAAAAAGTCTTCCATCTGACTGACCAATCTTACCCCATTCATAAACATGGTGCATTTTTTTTGGATTCATTCTTGAATAATTATCAACATCAATAACAAAGCGTTTTCCTGTAATTGTAAACACAGGTCTAACTAGTTGTGTTAATACTGATGACTTTGTTAATTCTTCAATTCCGCCCATCCAAGCAGAGAGCTCTGAACCTATTTGTGCTCCATCAATTTCAAGCTTGACTGTCATCTTGAACCTCGGTTCTTAACAGAACTGCCTCATAGTAAGCAACTTTTCCAAATGGGTCTAGTATTGCGTGTGCTGCAGTAACCTCAAATTTTGTATCTGGATGATCAATTTTATCAATTTCAATAAATATTTGTTGATTATCACTTGATCTTATATTTTCAACACGCCAACGCTTACTCATCAGTTCAAAACAATACATCTTTAATTGCATTTTTTCATCGTAATTCATGTCAGAAGTTTTTGCAAAAGACTTGTTATCTGTTCTGGTTGAAGCACCTTTCATTTTAACTGGTTCTATTTTACATTGAATGGTTTTAGTGTAAACCCATTCACGTTTAATAGCACCCGTATCAGTATCTTGAATATTTTGTTGTGTATAAATATCTGCAGACATATTCATGACTGAGCCTATAAATGAGTTTGCTAAGTTTTTATTAAACATTATATAATAACAATATTTGTCTTACGGTATTGATCAAGAATATTATCTACTGTAATATTACCTGTACCATTAAATGCCCCGCCAGCCATCTTAAACGAAATTTCGCTAAGTTCAACTTGAGACAAATACTTGTTCCTCCAGTTATAGTCATTTGATAGAATGTCATTGATTAATAGCATAGATGCTAATTTAATATCTTCTGGAACATATTTGTATCCAATTTGTCCTACAAAGCGATATAGGTACTGATCTCTAAAGCGACCTGATTCATAAACAACTGGATCCATTTCATTATTCCAACCATCTGGAAAAGCTGGATACCATATACGGAGTTGGTATCCTGAAGGACTTAGCTCTGTATTATAGCCAAAAGTATTATAGATAGGATCCTGTGTGCCATCATAAACCAAAATTTGATTTTCCCAGATCTGGTCAACATTTAACATTTTTTCTGTTAGTTGAACAGTATTAGCACCAATTCCATATACTTCTTGAAAACCGTAGTATGTGTAAAAATTAATACCAGTATAACCTTCAATAATTGTTCTTGCTACTTTTTCAGCACTTACAATTGCTTTTGGATCAACAAAATTTGGTTCAAATGGTTCCGAGCCAAATTGTAGAAAATCTACAGTTTCTGAAACTGTAGCATAAGGAGTTTCAACTTGATAAAAATCTGTCTGAACTACTGGAACACCATTTACTGTATAATTCCACTTTACTTCTAAAACACGATTAATATTAGTAATTAATGGGGTCAAGAGAAAAGAATAAATACCTGCTGGATCTTCATCATAAGATGTTATGTTATCAAATCCAGAAATTGGTGAAGCATCATTATCTGCATCATAAATTGATAATGTTGGGGTTGAATCAGCTTGAGATAAAACCCCTTCAATATAAACCTGTAATTCTATTTTTTCCTGACTATTGGTGTTGATTGTTTGCAATCAAAGCACCCCCTTTATGCGTAGTACTCTTGAGCCTCTCGTGGAGTCGCAAGGCGGAAACCAGTCTGAGTATCAAAAATTCTTTGAGCATCAGATTCTGGCATTGCTACAAATGGATGCTCTTGTGAAAAAGTATATCCATCTACTTGAAAAGAATGATTATTTCTTTCCATTTTTACTAAAACTGAATTAGTTGTCTTTAAAATCTTTTTTTCTCTTGCCTTTTTTTCAAATTCAGTAATCTTAATCTCTTCTTTTTCTGATTCTGTAAATTTAGCATACATTTGGTATGTAATACCTTCTTCTTCAAGAAGTGCAATGACTTCTTGTTTTGTTTTAGATTGTGCAGCATCAACTCCAAAAGAGTCTGCTACTTTTCTTAAATCTGTAAGTTTTAAATCTGAGAATGACATTTATATCCTTTCGTCATTGTTAATTATACCATTAAATGGCTAAGGGGACTACCTAAGTAATCCCCCGCCTTGCAACTAATAAATATTAGTATGTATTTCCGTTTTGACCGCCAGTTACATTTGGACCATTTGTTACTGCCAAAGATCCTGTTCCGCCAGCTGTTCCTGCAACCTTGATATTCTTAACGATAACGTGTGCATCGTAGTTTTCCATTACGCAACCAACACGAATGAATAGTGTGTATTCAATTGTGTCTTTCTTTGGCTGGAAAAGACGATAGACTGTTACGTCACGCTTAATACCAATGATGAAGTTTTGTGGGAATGTAAGATGTACATCTCCATGTAAACCTGCTGCACCACTATAGTCACCTGTTTGTGTCTCAACCATCAACGGAACGTTGATAACTGGGATACCAAATGCGTATGGTGTTACAGAACCTGGACCACCATCGTTAGCTGCTACGTCACCACGAATGATGCCTGAAGCGATATCAAATGGATTGAATCCCGTTGAAGTCATAGCTGTGAGGTTGTATAGGTAATCTTGTACCAAGTTAGATCCAGTGAAGAATCGGAGTTGGTTACGACGTTGCTTGTACTTACGTGGCAATGCTTTGATTGCGTTATTAAATACGTTTTTGTCTAGTCCTGCACCTGCTGCATCAACAACGTGTGCGTTGTTAAGAGCCAATGTGCGGAAACCTGCGAATGCTGACATAAGACCAGATCCTGTGCCTGTACCGTTAATAAGGGTATCCTCAATATCGTTACCAGCCTGGGTAGCCATAAGTCTTGCAATGTGATCTTCTAGATCTGGACCTTCAATATTGTCTTCAAGAGACTCTGCTGAAAGTTCCCAGTCAAGGCGAAGCTTACGTGTTGTAAGCGAAACCTTATTGAATGTTGCATTTTGTGCTGAGAAAGTTGTTGAATTAGCGTTTGTATAGCTATCTCCACTAGCAACAAAATTACGAGGGTTGTCCTCTTGTGCAACTGTCATGATACGTTGTCCAATAGCAACACGATCAATTTCGGTTGTATTTGAACGCATACGGATTGTACGAGCTGCCTTAGCTAGGATTGTTGCATCCCACATGTAATCCAAGAAACGATTAGCCTGATCTGGATATAGTAAACCATTACCAGATAAGTTAGAAGCGTCTCCAGATGCATTAACTGCTGAAGAACCGAGGTCCGTAGTATCAATTACTTTTTGTAGAAGTTCATTACTCATTTATTTATTTCACCACCTTATTTTTTTTAGTTTAGTTAGTTAGGGTATTAACACCGAGGAAGTGTCCTTGCCATATACTTTTTTGATTTTTTGTTACTCCGATTGGAGCCGAAACACCAACGGACTTCTGTACTGCAGTTGCGGATTCAAATCCCTTAAGTTGATGGTCAACATATTCAATCTTGCCACCAAGATCTTCAACTGTCTTCATGATTGCATCATGCTTTTCTACAAGCTCTGTATGTGCTTTCTTCAAATCCTCATATGAAGAATTAACTTTTGCAAGCTCAGTATTAGTTGCATCAACAACTTTCTTGAGATCTGCAATAGTAGCTGACTGTAGAGAATAGTTCTTTTCAATAGACTCACCAAAGAAGGTCTTGAGGTCAGTGACCATCTTTGTAAAATCAAGTACATCTTCAACTTCAGAAACTTCTGCAGATTTTTCAACTGCAACATCTGAAACTGATTCAGTGCTTGTAACCTCTTCGGCTGGAGTCTCTACATCAATTGACTTCTCAATTGTTGTATCTGTATCTTCTGCCATTTTGTTACCTCCTTCTGTGAGCAAAATTTCATCGCTCTTTTTAAGTCCGTCTTCAAACGTAACTTTTTGTTTTGTATTTTGATCAGGATAAAGATTAATTGAAGCATTGCTATCAATAACATTCCCCGCCAAACCTGGAGCTGCTGTCTCCGTTGCTTCATGTGCTGATGTTGGAGCATCATCTTTCTTAAAATAAGAATCAATCACTTTTTCAATTGCTTCAAATTTTTCAAGATCTGCTTGTTCAACCCAACCAATATTTTCCATTTGTGCATCACATACAACACAATCTTTTGTTGTTGCTTCTGATGTTGATGCAATTTCATCATTCTTGCACCAGAATACATTTTCCAATGTAATTCCTTCAATCATACCTTTTACAAATGTACTTCCATCTGTATTCTTTTCAATAGAGAAAAAATTAGCTAACTGATTTGCTGGTGAATCTACTAATGACAATTCATGTAGATCATAGTCATGAATAACTCGGCGGGTTTCATTATCCCCGTCCACTTTTTCCATCTTAGCATCATTAATATTTCCGCCAATGGAGAATCCTGAATAAGTACCATCTAAGCACTTTTCCCATGCATCTTGTGCACCTTTTGAAATATATGCAGTTACATATACTCCGTTATAACTCTTTTGTGTTTCTGGATCAAAAAATTTATCATGTTTAAATTTAACCATTTTGCCAACTGCTGTTGGTCCATGCATCTCACGAATGTTTCCTCTGAATCTTTCAAAGGCTTTCTTGTTTGCATCTGCGGTAACAATATCGCCATGACGGTCAACATTGTCTAAGGATGCGAAACCAGATACTAGTCTCTTTTCCTTATCAACTTTAGTAATAGGAAAATGAAGAGCCGTAGATGACTCGCTATTCTGCCAATAAGTTTTTTGTAGTTCCATATGTAAATAAATAATAGCATTTATTATAAATAACGCATAATTTGGAAAAAACTATTTTATAATGTTGCTATTAATTTGGATGACTTTTTTTACATCCGTCCCTTCTGGTTTATAAATTTTTACTTCTGATATTGGTTCTGGAACACCCTTATTTCCATCATCTATATTGTTAACATAGGGTGTTTGAATATGAGAATCTGGCATTACATTTGGAGATGACATTGAGTTGTGAGATGCTAGACCCCCTGTTATAAAGCCCATAACGGGGTATAGAAGGCCTGTAATATTCTTTTGAAATCCCGTCGCTGCCCACATTCCATATGAGCTTATAAGAGCTATACCAAGCTGCTTAGCATCTGAAATATTAAATTTAAAATGGTGTTTTAAACTCATAATGCCCCCTTTAAATTATCGTAAACAATTTGTGGAACTGCTCCACCTTGAACTATAATTCCAAGCTTTTGATCAAATTTAACTAATGCTGCCTTTGTCTGTTTATTCATTGTACCTGTTGCATATTTTGAAGCAAGCAAACCTTTTTTAACAAGTGCTTTTTGTACAGTCATAACTGCATCATTTTTTTGACCTATATTAAATTTAGATTGACTTGCAGGAAATGGAGGTGCAATAAATACTGTACTTGGCTTAGTTGTTACTGGTGTAGTTGTATTAACTCCTGTATGGACTGCTCCTGTTGCTCCCGCAACTGCTGCTCCTGTTGCTGCAACTCCTGCTGTTGCTTTTTTAGTATTATTTACTGCAACTGTTGGTTTAACAATAACTGGATATCTAGGTCTAATTACTGCTATAACAAATAGATAATTTCTATGTACTCTCCAACAGCCTTCTCTAGTTGGATCATTTGGATTTCCAGTATTAAAACCAATTGTAGTAAATCCTCCAGGGCTTGCTGCTTCACACAACTCAACATGATCTGCAACACCATCACCATTCCAGTCAAACATAACTAAGTCGCCTGGTTGCATTTGCATTTTATTTACAATAAGTCCTTGCATTTGAAACCAATGCAAAGCTGTAGGATTATAATGAAAACCTTTTGGAGTTTGTGCAGCAATTAAATGTGATAACCCAAGTTGACCGAAACACCAACTAATTCCTATCGCACAGTACGGAGCATTTGGCACGTTATACCAAATTCCGTATGGATTTTCATTATTAGGCCCTTCATAAAAACCTATTTGACTACGAGCTACATTTATAACATCTAATGCTGAAAACATTTTTTATGCCTGTGATCTTCCTTCACCTTTAGCATTTCTTGCTTGTCCCATTTTATCGTTTGCACCTAGTGTGCGTTCTTGACTTCTAGTTTTATTACCACTTGCATCTGATGCTGCATCTTGTGCAGCTTTAGGATTAATGATAAGAACTTGATCTCCTCCAGACAACGGTGCAAGGCCTTTACGTGAACGAACTTCATTTGGAGTAATAACTTGATCTTTAAGATAACGATCATCAATTCTTGATTGTGTCTCTTCATCTGTAAGTGCAAGTTCATTGAATCTTAAAACAAATGCATCAGTAAATTCAGCAATAATTCTATTGATTTTGTTTTCAAGTTCCTCTTGTCTTGGACGACATACCTGCTCTTTAAATGTTTTATCTGCATCTTTAGCATTTGCTAGTGAAACACCTTGTGGCATACCAATTTTACTAATAGGTACTCTATGAGAGATAAGAATACGGTCTCTATTTTCTACTGCATAATTCTTAAATGAAGAATCTTGAACCCCCGCCTCAACAGGCTTCATATCAAACTCTACACGTCCTTGCTCACCATCTGATGGCAAAGGTATGTAAAGTGTTCTATGGTTTCTTCCACGCAAACCTGTTTGAAAAAATTCAAGCAATTTACGCTCTGAATCAGCAGTAAGTTTAGCACCCTTTACTGTAATAATATAACGTGGAACAGCTTTATTCTCAAAATAATCTAAATTGAAACGTTGTGCAAATTCATCACCAGCAACGGCATTTTTTGCTGATAAAATATCTGGAACTCCATAGTAGGTATTTGACGGAGTAAATACTTTAAAGTGAATTACTTCGTTCGGCTGGGGATCAGTACCTATCTGATCTGGGGTCTCGGTATCACCGAAGTTTCTAAAAAATGTATAGCGGTTATATACAACTTGAACAAAACCATCACGGTGACGGCGAATTCTCATAGTTGTTGTAGGAATATGACCAATGTAACCAATCTTGCCAGTTGATGTGCGACCAACTTCAAGATAAGCATTTCCTGTTGACTCTAGATCAATAAAAACTTTTTTCATATTTTCAATAAATGAATCATCTGAATTTAATGATTCAAGAAATTCACGTAATTCAACTTTTGCTTTTTCAATATTTGAACGTAACTTATCAAGTCTTTTTGGGTTATCCATGCTTGCTTCAACTTTTTGAATTGTTGCCCAAGTCTCTTCAAACTTATACCCCAGTCCAACAACGTTAGCTGCTTTAGCATTTACTGCTGAATGATGATATGGAGAAATGTCGTAAAGTTGTGCTAGATACAATACATTGTATGGTGGCTGTACAATCTGAAATAATGAATATCCTGTAAGATCAAGTGGATCAAGTTTCTTTGATTTTGCATCACCAATACCAGTAAATGATTTTTCCATTCTATTTACTTGACGACGGAAATTAGGACTTAAGCCATCAGCCTTTTTAATATCTTCCCATGATGAATTAAATGGGTCATCAAACTCTTGTTCAGTAGTATGCTGAGTTCCAATTTTTACAGCAATACCTTCTTCATTAAAATCATCTTCATCAGCAATATTTAAATTAGCCAATTTTCATGTCCCTCATCTCTTTAACATAATCCATCATTGCAGGCATATCTTGAGTATCTGGTACTAGCCCCATTTCAAGCCTCTGCTTTTGTTCAGCTAATTCTTCGTCTGTAACTGCACGATGTCCTGCAAAAAATATTGGTTTTCCTCCTTCAAGACCATAATGTTTAGCAGCATCTTTTAATTTTTTAATTTGACGAATGTCACCTTTTAAGGAGGAAATACTTAAATATCCTCCCTCTTCATCCATAACTAAAGATCCATCTGGCATCTGCCAGGCATATAGCCCCCAATTTACTTCATCAATTGGTGTTATTTTCATTTTACCCATATAGACATAATACCACTATAGTGTGCTAAAGCCTAAAAAATGAACATATGACTGCCATTTTTATTAAAAATAATGATATAAACCACTCAATTTAATATACTATTTAAATTATTAATGCAGGCTTGAACATAATCTTCTTTCATATCATAGTTATCTAGTAAGTTATTAAATAAAATTATTGACTCTTCCTTCCGCCCGATCCACCAACCACTTACAGCTTTTTCAAAAATGAGACAATATTCTCCAGAATAATCAACATCAGCAGGTAACTCATCAAAAGAATTATTAATCTTGTTTAAACCTAATTCTGCCCAGGTGTAACATTCTTGCCATTCAGCGATTGATTCATAATAATTTGACATAAAAAAATATGCTTCTGGTCTATCTGGATTATATTGTAAAGCCTGCAAAAGAGATTTTGTTACACTGTGTTCCCGCCCTTTTTGATCATTAAAACACTTTGCCATTTTTAATAATGATGTATAAACAATATCTCTGTGAGTTTCAAAACCATATTCTGCTGATCTTAAATAAAATGAAACTGCTGAAGCAGTTTGATTGTTCTTTTCATACTCTACAGCTGCAGCAAAATTTTTTTCAGGATTAAATGGATCATTAGATAACTCTATAATTAAATCTTCAATTAGCATATGCAAGAGCCTCCTCAACTAACTCATCTATAATAGTACCAGGTGTTCTTAAAACAAATGCAGCATTATCTTGAAAACCAAAAGATATTAATAAGTCATCCTCGTATTTTGCAGCACCCACACAAAACTCTATGTATCCATCTAAAAATTTAAACTGATCAGATATTCCAATCAAATTCATATCTTCATCCCATACTAAAACTCTATGACTGTAGTTACCATCTTTTTGCTTTAAATAGTTATTAAATAATAAAACATCATGAGATATAGATATAAAATTATTTTTCCACTTAATAACTTGAGAACTACCTCTTTGATCCATTGGTGGAATTAAATTTTGCCTGACAGAAATTTGATCGCACATAGGTTCATCTGGATCTGCTTTTACTATCTCTACTGGATTAGTCCATTTAACAAAGTGATATGGTTTATCAATAATTGGAACCCAGTTTTTTTCACAATATGACTCAGAGTCATTCGGGGTAGGTATGCGAACTCTTTTTGTTTCTTTTACAACCCAATTTTCTTTATCTATTGATATGTGGGTATATTCCATTCTTCCTACACCATTATTCGTAGTATCTCTTCTTACTCCAACTAAATAATATTGTCCATCCCATTGCATAAGTCTGCAATCTTCTAGTCCGACAAATTCCCAAATTGGTTTATGCAAATTTAACATCTCAACATGTGCAAAATTTGTCATATGAAGATCTTTATCTAACCTGCAAATATAATTTTCTGTTACAAGCCTCATATCTTTTTCTGGATGCAAATATGACAATGGTCCCCAGCGAGAGGGAAACATTTGATTGCCTTCTGAATGATAAAGTGTGTAATTTACATGTCTAAGATTAACTAATATATCTCCATCATCGTCTATAAAAATGGAAGGATTCATTAAACCCGTCCCAGATGTTAATCCATTTGGAATAACTAATGGGGCCAATTTACCGCCTTGTGATACGGCTTTTTGAACTAAATTTGTCATCATTTAACTTTCTATTTTATTAATAGTAGCATAAGTTAATATTTTATGTCAATTTACAATAAAAGTTTTATATTTATCCGCCAACTTGTGCACGAGTATAACGAATAATAACAACACCAGAACCACCGCCATATTTAGTACCAAGACCTCCACCACCAGATCCACCGCCTGTGTTAGTTTGACCAGCACCTGCTGCTCCAAAAGCTCCTCCGTTACTTCCTCCACCATTACCGCCTGTTCCACCAACAAATCCAGAAGCACCACCACCACCACAATAATAATATGTTCCAGAAACATTTTGTCCAGTACCTGTTGCAGCACCCCAAGCACTAAATGCTGAAGTTCCTGCCCCACCATTTCCTCCTGGACTTGTAGCTCCAGCAGTACCATTGCCTCCAACTGCAGTAGCACCACCGCCACCGCCACCGCCAGAAGTTGTTCCAGCTGCTCCTACACCACCTGCAAATCCTTGTCCTGAAACTCCTGTTCCACCTGACAATCCTCCAGCAGAACTAGAAGATGAACCGCCACCAGAACCACCATTAAGTCCTGCTGCACTAGAAGTACCACCGCCACCGCCACCAACTGCAGCAGTAAGTGATCCAAATTGTGAGTTTCCTCCGTTAGCTCCCGTAGCTCCTCCAGCACCCATAATTACTGTATAAGATCCTACGGTTAATGCTTGAGAAGTAGAGTTTACATATCCTCCTGCACCGCCACCGCCATAGTTACCGCCACCGCCTCCTGCTACTGCTAATATATCAGCAGTTAGTGTTTGGTTTGCCACTACAAAGTCATTTGTAAATGTTCCAGCAGTTTTATATGCGACATAATAATAAGTTGCATCAGAGTATAGTGTTCCATTAGTATAAGTAACTTTAGGTCCATTAGGTGCAAGCGAATTAGTTGTTGTAGTAGTGCTAATACCATTTGCATTTCTTGCAACAATACTAAATGTATATGCAGTTGAAGCTGCAAATGTTCCCGTAACAGTTATAGTTCCTCCTGCAGAATTTAAAGTTCCAGAATATGTTAGGTTAATTGCTGGTGAACTTACAATATCTCCAGTACTTGTACCACTTCCCACTAGAGCTGTCAGTGCTGAGCCTCCTGTACTGATTGCACCATAAGTTATAGTTACTGATGTTGTACTGGCAGCAACTGCAGAAGCTGATGCTGGAGCTGATGGAACTGTGGTTGCTGTAACTGATGAAGATGAAGAGGAGTTTGATCCAGTAGTTATTGAATTTGTTTCTGAAACTGTATAGGTGTACGATGTACCCGAAGTTAGACCTGTTACTTGACCACTATATGGACCTGAAAGATCTACTCCAGAAAAAGTACTTGTAGAAGCATTTGCAGTTCCTGTCCATGCTACTGATGGAGTTCCAGAGTATTGATGAGTTAATATAGTATTTGATCCATCAAAATAATCTCCAAGCACAGAACTTTTTTCAATTAAAACTGCATCAATATATGCATTAAATGCTGTAGTACCACTACCTTCAGCATTTGTAATATAAATTCTTGGCTGAGCAAATGCTGCTCCATAAGGGACTATTACTGTTTGTGAAGCTCTATACCATCCAGTTGTTGATTGTGATGCAGGTACGTTAACATGTGCATTATCTGCTATAAGCGTAGTTCCATTTGAAGCATAAAACATAAAGTTAAATGTTACTTGACCAATATCTGCAGATCTTAATAAGTAAAAAGAAAATGTAAGGACATCTCCTGCAGTTACAGCAACTCCATTTGATAAGTTATATGTGACTCCATTAGTACTTGTTCCTCCAGGAAAAGCTATAAGACAAGAAGCTGTTCCTACTTTTGACTGTGCAGTACTACGTGTTCCAATAGTTCCTACAGCAGACCATCCTGTAAGGTTCGTTTCAAAAGATGGGTTTGTTACAAGATTAGTTCTGGATAATGTTGTTGAAACTGTTGAAGTTAAAGATCCTGGTGTTGAAGTAATTGTATAAGATGTTGGAGAGAACTTACCAGTATTTACTCCTGTAAATGTTATTGAATTTATACCCCCATTATAAGTTCTACCAGATCCTACATCAAAAGCATTTGTAATAGTAGGTGTTCCTGGATATTTTCCATCAGATGAGGCAACAATTCCAACTATTGGCATTATGCACTCAAATCTCCAGTTAGGAGCCAAACATTTGAAGCTAAACAAATTAGTGTCGCTGCAGAATATTGTGCTCTTAATTTTAATCCTGGTGTCGCATATATTGTTGTTCCTGAAGCTGTTACTGAAACTCCCGCAGTTAATGCCAACAGGTTAATTTTGGTTCCGACTGGTGCTGCAGAAAGAGTAGTTCCTACAGTAAATGCAAAAGCACCATTCATTTGTATTAATGTATTATAATCAGTTGTTGCAAGTGTATATGCTGCAGTTTTTGCAGTTGTGTTAACATTTTCAATTAAATTTCCAGATGCCGTTATTGTTCCAGTTAATGTTGGAGATGATATGGTAGGAGATGAACCAAAAGATGTTAGTGCTGATGTTGTTGATGTTGATGTAAGAACAGTTCCAGTACCAGAAATAGTTACTCCATTATGTGTTCCTGCCGTAATATTACCAGAAGCATCAATTGATGCTACAGATGAGCCAGAACTTCCAATTAGATTAAATAATCCAGCATTTTGTGTAACTGTCGCAGTACCGCCTGAAGTATAAGTTCCAGAAGCAACTGTATTAATTGTTGTAAAGCTGGATCCTGCTACAGCACCTATAGTTACGTTTGTATCATTAAGGGTTGATGGGGTAATACCAGTGATGGTTACAGAATCTGTTTGATTAAATGTGTTTGTTGAAGTATATGTGACAGAGTTTTGTATTGAAAATGTAATTGATCCTGAAACAGGTGATGTTGATCCTGTTGTATAAACAGTTATAGCAGTAGATGAATCAACAGATACAATAACTCCTGTACCGCCAGTTCCAAATGTTCCTGTACCAGAAACATATGTCAAAATCATTCCTGGCAAAAGTCCTGTAGTTGAGGATAATCCAGTAATTCTATATGTATATATCGCTGCAGCTTGAGCAGCACTTATTGTTCCAGTTTTATTAGCAAAAGTAGTTACTGTTGCACCAGTAATTGTTGCTGTAACAGTAGGTTTTGCTTTAACTGTTAAAGGCACTGTATTTCCAGTTGTTGAGTTTACTTGAACACGTCGGTCATTTAAGCTATTTCCTACAATAAGAGGAAATTGAACTTGTGAAGCATATGACTGTACAGTAAAACCTACAGTATTTCCTATTTGAAATTCAGGTCCATTTGTGGAGGTAATTGCATAAATACCTACTTGACCATTTCCATATCTATTTTCATACCTAATGTTTCCTTGAGAAGTTATAGATTTAAATCCAAAGTCAACTAAGTCTACGGTACTTGATGACGTATCAAACAAAGGTCCATTTTGACCATTTCTATTTTGCAATCTTAATCTTGTAGGTCCGTATCCATCTCCTGTTGATTCTAAAACAAGTTCAACGTTTGATGTTGTTACATATCCTGCTTGGTTAACTGATAATTGTACAGTTCCCGCATTTGTTTGCCATTGCTGCAAATCTGAGTATGCTGTTGCAGTTCCACCTGATGAGTATGTTCCAAAAACAGAGGGGTTTACTATTGTAAACTGACTTGAGCTGGCACTTACAATTTTAGCATTGGTTACGTTAAGTGTTGTAGGTGTAATACCTGTAACTGTTACTTGTTGTCCCGCCGAAAATGTATTTGAAGCAGTATATGTAACTGTTCCTGCACTTTGTGAAGCAGCCGTAATAGTTGCTGTAAGTCCAGATGCTGCAGCTTGAACAATTAATGGTTTAGTACCTGCTGAAGGCTGTGTAATTGTTTGAGTTGTAGTAAATGTATTAGCATTTGCTAAATATGGAATAACTGATGAATCTACAGTAGCAGTAACTGCAGAAAATCCATTAAAACTTCCGCCAGTAAGTCCTGTTCCTAAAGTTAATGCATTTGTGGTTGTTCCGCCACCACTACTAGCACTTAATGAAACCCATGATGTCCCATTATAATATTTTAATGAATTTGAGGTAGTGTTATAGTATAGAGCACCATTGACCCCTGTAGGATCTGTTGATATATTGGCTAATTTTATGGGTACTTGAAAACTCTTTGTCATATTACTCCTATTATATCATTAAAGGGGTTAGGGATGTTTTCCCTAGCCCCCGAAATTTTAAGCTATATAATTAATTAACCAACCATAATTACATCATATGTTGCTCCAGAGAGTGGGGGGGAAGCAAATGTTACTGTGCATTGATTATAAGTTGAGTTAACTGCTCTAGTAATATCAACTTCAATATCAGTACCTATGGCATCTGGTGATGCCGATGTTTGAACAACTCTTACTACATAGTCATAACAAGCAGGTGCTGTTGTACTGAATGGAGTGTTAAACGTAAATGATGTTGCTGAACCATTTCCACTAATTGCTCCTACAGCTTTCTGTATAGCATATGTATATGATGATGCTGCACCAGATGGAGCACTTCCTCCTGATGCTACTGTTCCAGAAGCAAATCCAATTGTAGAGGTTGCTGCACCTGTATAAGTTGAAGAACCTGAAGTATTTGTTAAACCAGTTCCATAAGATAGAGCATTTAATGTTCCACCTAATGAAACTCCAGATATTGTTGATGCAGCAAGCTTTGCAATTGCTATATTTGCTGTTGCACTAATATTTGAATCAGTTATTGTTGTTCCAGCAATCATTGTGCCTGTTACAGTACCGCTGTCTCCAGTTGTAACTACGTTACCTGTTGTTGCTGGGAATGTAATTGTGTTTGTTCCTGCAGTTGCTGGAACCTTTAATGTAATTGTTCCTGATGTTGATCCATTTATAACGATTCCTGCAGATGTTACAGTAAGTCCTGCTAATGTTCCCACACTTGTAAGGGATGAAGCAGTTACTGTTGAATTAAGTGTAGCTCCAGTTAAAGTTCCTGCTGCTGCAGTTACTGTGATATCTGCTGAACCATTAAATGCTACACCGTTAATATTACGTGAAGTTGCAAGTGTTGTTGCAGTAGAAGCATTACCTGTAAGAGCACCTATAAATCCTGTTGATGTTACAGATGTTAATCCTGCAAGTGTTGTAGAACTACTTCCAAGTGATATTGATGTAGTACCAATTGTAACACTTGAGTTAGTAAGTTTACTGTTTCCAATTCCCGCAGATGTTAGAGAAATTGTTCCTGAAGTATTTGTAAATTCAGTTCCGAGTGTCGCAGTTGTTTGTGCTGTAACTTGTCCTGATGTATTTGTAGTTACAGATGCAACAATTCCATTTCCAGTTGTTTGAGTTGTAGAGGTTGGATTAATAGCTGTAATTGCTACTGAGTTACCTGTTACAGTAATTCCAGTTCCTGCAGTTACAGAACCAGCACCTGAAAATTGTACGAATGTTACAGGGTCTGTTCCAATTTTAATTGATTGATTACTTACAGAACCTTGATCATTATTCATTACCCATGAAGTATTTACAGTTGTTGGGGTTCCACCAGAATATTCTGATGAATAAGATGCAACATAAAGTAGATCTCCTGCTGTAACTTCACCTAGTACGTGATTATCATAATCTGTAGCACGAGTAAGTACCCATTTAGTTGATCCAGAACCAGTGTTTGTTACTACATAAACACCGTTTTGTGTTTGTGTAGTTTGATTCTTTACTAAAACACGATCATTTGTATCTGGTGAATAGTTATCAATTATAAATGTACCGTTACTGCCAGCAGAAAGTGTAGCACCTACACCAGTTCCACCATCTGCACCCAAGAAACTATAGGAACCTGAAGCATTAGATGTAAGGTTTTGAGATAGTGTTACTGTATAAGGACCAGTTCCTGAAACGTTAGTAACTGTTACAGTGCCTGTAACTCCTGTTCCTGTAACTATCTGGTTAGGGGCAAGGTTAAATCCTGGAGATGTTACAGTAAGTGTATTTGTTCCAGATGTTCCTGTAACTGAAGATGTTGTACCTCCACCTGCTGTATATGTTACAGTTCCTGTTCCAATACTTCCCAGATCTACTACAGTTGCAATTTCAACCGCTGCATGTTGATTGTATCCAGCAGCTAAGCTATCAACATAAGATTTTGTTGCAACATCTGTAGCATTTACAGGTATTGTATTAATTGTAATTTGGCTAAATGTTGGTGTTGATGTTAAACCTATTGACTGTGGAAGACTTAAGGTAATAGCTCCAGTTGAACCTGATGCTATTACTTGATTTGATGTTCCAGTGATACTTAAAACACCAGTATTTGCAATTGTAACACCCGCCGAACCATTATAGGATGTTCCTGACAAACCTGTTCCAATTGTTAATGCATTCAAGTTATTTCCAAGTGTTACACCTGAAATTGTAGAGGCAGCTAACTTTGAAACTTGGATAGCAGCAGAAGAACTTATATTTGAATCAGTAATTGTTCCTGAACCAATCATTGTGCCTGTTACAGTACCGCTGTCTCCAGTTGTAACTACGTTACCTGTTGTTGCTGGGAATGTAATTGTGTTTGTTCCCGCAGTGGATGGTACTTTTAGTGTAATAGAACCTGAAGTAGAACCATTTATTGCTATTCCTGAAGAACCAACAGTAAGTGATGTTAATGTTCCTACGCTAGTAAGAGAAGATGCTGTTGATGTAGAAGTCAAAAGTGTTGCAGAAGAAGGGATTGTAGTTCCATTTACAGATGTTACTGATGGTAAGCTTGTCACACCTGCTGCTAAATATGCTGTAGATGCAGTAAATGCTGCAGAACCCAAAGTTCCACCAGAACCAATATTAAGTGTTGATGAATCTGTTCCCGCCAAAGTTAATGTGTTTGAAATTGTTAATGTCTTAGATGTTGTTCCACCAGCAATTGAAAAGCCAGTTGCATTTGAAGTTAATGTTAAACCGTTAATAGATGTTGCAGTTGCAGCACCTAATACTGGTGTTACAAGTGTTGGTGTATTAGAAAATACCACATAACCTGTTCCTGTCTCATCAGAAAGAACTCCAGATAACTGTGCTGATGTAGTTGAAGCAAATTGTGACAAATTGCCTGCAGTTGTTGCAATTCCAGTAACTGCACCAGTTGATCCATTAACAGAAAGAACACCAGAGTTTCCAATAGTAAATGTAGAGCCACTAACTGAAGAAGTAATTCCACTTCCAGGTGTGATAGTAAGTGTTCCGCCTGTTGAAACAGATCCTGTAGTTGCTGAGCCAGCAAGGTTGATAGTTGAGCTGATTGAAGCAGTTGATGTTCCAGTAATACGACCATAAGCATCATATGTGATAACTGGAATTGCACTTGATGAACCTACTGAACCAGCGGTAACTACTGACGGGAGATTAAGTGTTACTGCAGAAGAACCATCAAATGTTGTTCCCGAGCTTAATGATAAAGTAGAGCCAATTGTTAATGCATTTACTGTAGTTCCTTTTGAAGAAACCCATGCTGATCCATTATAAAACTTAATATTGCCCGTTGTGGTGTTATAGTAGAACTGATATCCACCCACTGGGTTTGAACCTGTTGGATCTGCCGATCCTGTCTGTAAGAATGGAGAAGTTAGTAAACCAGAAAGTATCTGGTTACTCTTCATATCAATATTTACTCTATATACTTTAGCCATTTTTTATCTCCCTATGAAAGATATGCATAACCAGATATTGGTTCAATAAAACTAATAGTTAAATTGTTAACATCTATATGTTGCACATCTCCCTCTATTGTATTTTGAAAATAATCTTGAATTGTAACATTAGGCCTAAAACCTAAATTATGTGCTATATTCCAAGAAGTTGAAAAACTTTGTTGCTCAAATGTAAATGCCTGTATTGCTGCATTTCCTTGTGGACCTTGTATGCCCTGATCACCTTGATCACCCTTGTCACCTTTTGGTCCCTGTGGACCTTGTTCGCCTTGTGGACCTTGTGGACCTGTATCACCCTTTGGACCTTGGGGACCCGATGAAGCAATATAAACTTCATTGTCATTCTTGACAACTTCAATATTATAATAAATAGGCTCAACAATAATATTATCACTCATTGAATTGTACCTCTACTAACTTCAAACCATCCTGTTGCTAATGTGGTTTTAATGGTTCCTGAATTTACTTGTAATTGATATGAAGATTTTGGAACTATAAACTTTTTAGTTAAATCTGATGAAACAGTTACTGTAACTTTACCATTTACTCCATCAATTTCAATTCCATTTGTTGTATTAACTGTTGCACAAAGAGCTTTTCCACCTGGAACATCTCTTACCTGAAATTCTGCAGTATATCCAGTAATATTAATTGGATTTCCCGCACTATCTTTATAAAAGACAGTAAGAACGAGTGTATCGCCCTGAATAATTGTTAAATTTGCTTCTTTCATAGTCACCTACTTATAGGTAAATTGTATCATCTAATATGCAAAATACAAATTAAATAGACATAGTAAACCCGCCCCGTGAGAAGGGCGGGTTTACTAGCGTTTTTCTCGCAATTATATTATATCAATTTTTACCAATATCAACAACATTAGCTACTAATCTACATAAATCCTTAAAATACTGTTCATCAAGATCATTTTTCATCTTATTAATATCTTTATGAACCCATTGAACATTTCCTTCAATATAGCCAATTGAACTATCAATTCTGTCAAGACTTGCTGTACTATTTAAATCTAATTTTATACCAGATAGGGCACAAATTCCATTTGATTTGATCCATAATTCATTTAAAAATTCAGGACTTACAAATAGATTTAAATTCCTTACCTTTGCACCAGACCTTATTCTATTAAAAATAGAACCAGAAACTTCTCCAAAGCCTTTCCAGTTATTATTTTTATTTCCCTTATGCCTTGAACCTGTGCATTCCGTACAACCAGATGTAATACCCCTAAAAAGATTCTCCTTAATTATCTTTTTAGGCTTAGATCCGCAATCACACTGACATAACCATTTGGTATGATATGTTTTACCAGTTTTTGATTTAACACATTCTATTGGACCTAGAATTAACCAGCCAGCAATTTTTTTACCAGTATAATCTATTCCTTTGTAAATAGGCTTAGTGTTACCTTTATATGCTTTTATTACCATATAACAATTATAGCATAATTATCAGAATACAGAAGTATTATTTACCAATATCCACAATATCGCATTCTCCAGAAATACAGGCATAATTTTGAGATCCTGTTGTATTGTCTTCATATTCATATAAAGATAATGCTGACCAATCAATATTTTTTGGCATTTTAGAGTGTGCTTCTTCATATTCTTCTTTTGTTATCTCTTGGTAGGGAGCTTGAACATAAGAATGGTTAGACTTTGGTAGAAAAGAAATTCCTGACACTTCATCAAAATTTT